>Ga0247727_10000764_pt1 | contig 78574 bp, 79 predicted proteins | sample WisWelCaveWW1625_FD_202498 | JGI IMG/M metagenome (GOLD analysis project Ga0247727, IMG submission 202498) | Biofilm microbial communities from Wishing Well Cave, Virginia, United States - WW16-25 | ecosystem: Environmental > Aquatic > Deep subsurface > Groundwater > Cave microbial mat | place...
CGTTCTTCGGGCATCCGGCCTATACGCCCATCGGCCCGGCGGCCCTGTCGCTGATGACCGGAGCGCCCATTCTCCCTTCCTTTATGATCCGGGAAGGCCGGCGCTTCCGCCTGGTGGTGGAGCCGCCGCTGCGCGCGCCGCAGGGGATGGATCGTCCTCAGGCGCTGGTGGCCCTGACGCAGGCGTGGAGCGACGTGGTGGAATCGTACATTCGGCGCTACCCGGCTCAGTGGGTGTGGATGCATCGTCGCTGGAAGACCCAACCGAAACCAGTCGGCAGTCAGCGGTCGGCCGTCGGCACCACCCCCAGTCGACACGCTGGCGCGCAGCCGCTGCATCCGGTCGTCGCGTGCTTGCTGCTGGCTGCCTCCTGCCTCCTACCTTCTGGCTTGACCGGGTGCGGCAAGCCGGCGTCCCCGAAGGCCGAGCTGGCCGACCCCCAGCCGCCCGCCACCCAGCAGATGAGCGGTTTTACGCTGACCGGGTATGAGGAGGACGGCACCAAACGGTGGGAGCTGGAAGGCCAGGGGGCGCGGGTCGATGAGCACATCGTGACGATCCTCAAGCCAGACGCCGTGGGGCACGATCCCACCCGGACGGCCCATCTGACGGCTAGCGCCGCCCAGATCAACCAGAACACGCGGCACGTGCGGATGGAGCACGACGTGACCATCCACACCTCCGACGGCCTCTGGCTGAGTTCGCCGGTGCTGCACTGGATTCCGGACCGCGAGGAGATGGCGACGGATCAGCCGGTGCGCCTGGAGACCGACCACATGGTCGTCCGCGGCTACGGCATCAGCGGCCAGACCCAGCTCAAGCGGGCGACGATCCTCCGCGACGTCGAGATGGTCCTCAACCCCAGCGACCAGGACCTGCCGGGCGGCGCGCAGCAGGTGACGATCACCTGCGACGGGCCGCTGGCGTTTGACTATGAGCACCACATCGCGACATTCCATGAGAACGTGCACGTGAACGATCCGAAAAGCGGCGACCTCTACTCCGACAAGCTGGTGGCCTACTTGGACGAGGCGACGCATACGATCCGCTATGCGGAGGCGATCGGGCGGGTGCGGATCCACCAGCACCAGAACACGGCCTTGAGCGAGCGCGCGGTCTATGAGCCGGCCATCGGCAAGATCACGCTGGTCGGCCGGCCGTCCCTGCTGGTCTACCCCGCCGACAAGACCGAGGGCGCCCAGCTCTCCTTCGGAGGCCTGCGCCCGTCGACCGGCTCCTCCGAGGCGGCGTCCCGCTGACCCGATGCAGCAGCTCCAGACCCAGCATCTGGTCAAAGGGTACAACGGCCGCCCCGTGGTCGACGGGGTAGACATCCGGGTGGGGCGCAGCGAAATCGTCGGCTTGCTGGGGCCCAACGGCGCAGGGAAGACCACGACCTTCGCCATGATGGTCGGCTATGTCAGGCCCGATGGGGGACAGATCCTGCTCGATGCGCGCGACATCACGAGCGTGCCGATGTACCAGCGCGCGCAGCTCGGGGTGGGCTACCTGGCCCAGGAGCCGTCGATCTTCCGCAAGCTGACAGTGGAGCAGAACATCCTGGCGATCCTGGAGACGCTGGAGCTTTCGGGAGCGCAGCGCCGCCAGCGCCTCGACGTCCTGCTCAACGAGCTGGGCATCACGCACCTGGCTCGCCAGAAGGCCTTCACGCTCTCGGGCGGCGAGAAGCGCCGCCTGGAGATCACGCGGGCGCTGGTGACGGATCCGAAGTTCATCCTGCTGGATGAGCCCTTTTCGGGCATTGACCCAATCACCGTCTTTGAGGCGCAGGAGATCATCCGCGAATTGAAGAAGCGCGGCTTGGGGATTCTGCTCACCGATCACAACGTGCGGGAGACCCTGGAGATCACGGACCGGGCCTATATCATGGCGGAGGGGCGCGTGCTCATCACCGGCACGGCCCATGAGCTGATCACCGATCCCCGCGCACGCGAGATCTACCTGGGAGAGAAATTCCGGTTGTGATGTTCCGCAAGAAGACGCCGTCGCCGCCCTCGGCTCCGGCCGCCGCCGTCAGCGATGCCGGTCCGTGCCAGAAAGCGCTGCAGCTGCGCGTCGGCTCCGAGCGCATCGCGCCCGTCCGGGCCGCGGTCCTTGAGGAGTTCCGGAAGGACACGACGCTGGCCGGCTTTCGGAAGGGCAAGGCGCCCGCGGAGATCGTCGAGCGGCACTACGCCAAGCCCATCCAGGAGGAAACGCTCCAGCGGGTGATGCGGCAGGCCTTCCAGGAGGCGGCGACGACCCACCGCCTCAAGCCGGTGGGCCCCTTCGAAGTCGGCCGCGCCGACTTCAGCGAGACCGACGGGCTGATGCTGGAGGCGACCGTCGAGGTCGAACCGTCGTTTCCCCTCGGCGCGTATAAGGGTATTCCGCTGACGCGGCCGCCGGTGGGGGTCAGCGCCCAAGACATTGAGCAGGCGCTGGCGAAGCTGCAGGCCTCTAGCGCCCAGCTCGTCCCCAGCAAGGAGGGCGAGGCGAAAGAGCGGCAGCTGCCGGCGATCGACGACGAGTGGGCCAAGGACGTGGGGTTTGAGACCCTGCAGAAACTGAAGGAGCACGCGGAAGCGAAACTGCTGGAGCAGCAGCGCGCGGCCCAGCAGCAGGCGGTGGAGAGCGCGCTGTATGAGGCGCTGCTGGCGCGCCACACGTTCGATCTGCCGGCGCGGTTGGTGAGCCATCAGACCGAGCGGCTGACCCGTGATTTCACCGTGCGGCTGCTGCTCTCGGGGATGCCGGAAGAGCAGGTCAAGGAGCGGCTCACCCAGTTCACCGACCAGCTGCGCCAGGCCGGCGAGCGGCATGTGAAGCTGGGCTTCATCTGTGATCGCATCGCCGATCAGGAATCGATCGCCGTCACGCAAGATGAGCTGGTGGGGCGGCTGTGGCAGCTCGCCCGACGCTGGAATAAGGACCCGGCGGAGGTGCGCAAGACGCTGGATGCCCAGGGGTTGTGGCCGTCCGTCGTGTCCACGATCCGTCAGGAGAAAACCATGGCAATGTTGTTGGCACACGCGACGATCAACGAGACCACGCCGCCGAAGGAGGAATCCGCATGACCGTGAAGGGACAGCTGTTGGTGCCGATGGTGGTGGAGCAGTCGCCGCGCGGGGAGCGCGCCTACGACATCTACTCGCGGCTGCTCAAGGATCGCATCATCTTCATCGGCATGCCCGTCGATGACATCGTCTCCAACTTGATTATCGCGCAGCTGTTGTTCCTGCAGAATGAGGAGCCGGACAAGGAGATCAGCGTCTACGTCAACACCCCGGGCGGCTCGGTGACGTCCGGCCTGGCCATCTACGACACCATGCAGTTCGTCAAGCCCCCGGTGGCGACCTATTGCGTCGGGCAGGCGGCCAGCATGGGGGCGTTGCTGCTGGCGGCCGGCACGAAGGGCAAGCGCTTCGCCCTGCCGGATGCTCGCATCATGATCCACCAGCCGTGGGGCGGCGCCCAGGGCGCGGCGTCGGACATCTCCATCCAGGCGCGCGAGATCCTGCGGCTGCGGGAACGGCTCAACGAGCTGTTCGTCAAGCACACCGGCCAGAGCCTGGACCGGATCCAGAAGGACACCGACCGCGACTACTTCATGTCGGCGGAAGAGGCGAAGGAATATGGGATCGTGGATGAAGTCATCTACGGCAAACCCAAGAAGTGATAACGATAGTGATTAGGTGATTACGTGATTAGGTGATTGAGAGGGAGTCTGTCTTACGATGAAGCAGGATATCTTGCTCACGCCGGGACCCACACCGCTGCCTCCCCAGGTCCGCGAGGCGCTGGGCCGGCCGATCATGCACCACCGGACCGGCCCCTACCGCGCGCTCTTCAAGCGGACCCTGCAAGGGATGCAGACGGTGATGCAGACGTCGAAGCCGGTGATCTGCTTCACGAGCTCCGGCACCGGCGCGATGGAAGCGGCGGTCGTCAACCTCCTCTCGCCGGGCGATGAGGCGCTCGTCATCTTGGGCGGCAAATTTGCCGAACGGTGGCAGGCGCTCTGTCAGGCCTATGGGATCACCGCGGTGACGCTGCCCCTGGCCTACGGCGAGGCGGTGGACCCGCAGCAGCTGGCCAGCGCGCTCTCGGCCCACCCCAAGGCCAAGGCGGTGTTCACGACGCTCTGTGAGACCTCCACCGGCGTCGTCAACGACATCCAGGTGATCGCCGCCCTCACGCGCAAGAGCCCCGCCGTGCTCGTGGTCGACGCGATCAGCGGCCTGCTGGCCGATGACTGCAAGACCGAGGCGTGGGGCATCGATGTCCTCGTGACGGGTTCTCAGAAGGGGTTGATGCTGCCGCCCGGCCTGGCCTTCATGAGCGTGAGCGAGCGGGCCTGGGCGCTCGTCGATCAGGCCAGGTCTCCTCGTTTCTACACGGACCTGCGGCTCTACAAGAAGGCGCTGGCGGATGACGATACGCCGTTTACCTCGGCGGTCTCATTGGTCATGGCGCTGGATGAGGCGCTCAAGATCATCTTGGAGATGGGCGTGCCGCAGATGATCCAGCGGTGTGCCCTCATGGCGCAGGCGTCGCGGGCCGGCATGAGCGCCTTGGGCTTGAGCCTGTTCGCCAAGCGCCCGTCCAACGGGGTGACGGCGGTCAACGTCCCTGCCGGTGTGGATGGCAAGAAGCTGACAGCCGCGATGTATGAGCGCTCGCGGGTGATGGCGGCCGGCGGCCAGGGCGAGATGGCGGGCAAGATCTTCCGGTTCGCCCACATGGGCTACATCTCGCCCGAGGACGTGCTGGCCGGCCTGGCGGCGGTGGAGGATGCGCTGGGCGTGCTGGGCTACACGGTGAGCGCGGGTGCGGGTGTCAAGGCGGCGAAGGCGGTCCTGGGTTCGCCCGTCGCCGCGACGGTCTAGGTGCAGCATGGCCGCAGCGGTCAAAGTCCTGATTGCGGATACGCTCTCGGAGGACGGGGTCAAGCTGCTCCGGGGCGAGCCGGGGCTGTCCGTTGACGTCAAAACCGGCCTCTCGCCGAAGGAGCTCGCCGCCATCATCGAACCGTATGAGGGGCTGGTGGTGCGCAGCGCGACGAAGGTGACCGCCGAGGTCATCGCGCGGGCCACGCATCTGAAAGTGATCGGGCGAGCCGGGGTCGGCCTGGATAACGTCGACGCCGAGGCGGCGACGAAGCGGGGCATCATCGTGATGAACGTGCCGGCCGGCAACACGATCTCGACCGCCGAGCATACCCTGAGCATGATCATGGCCTGCGCGCGGCGCATCCCGCAGGCGGACGCCTCGCTGCGCGCCGGGCAGTGGGAGCGCAGCAAATTCGTCGGGACCGAACTCTTCGGCAAGACGCTGGGCATCGTGGGGCTGGGCAAGATCGGGACGGAGGTCGCCAAGCGGGCCCAGGCCTTCGGCATGCACACGATCGCCTACGATCCGTTCATCTCCACGGAGCGGGCCCAGCAGCTGGACATCCAGCTGACCGACCTGCCGAGCCTGTACAAGGCGGCGGACTTCCTCACCGTCCATGTGCCGCTGACCGACGAGACGCGCCACATGATCGGCGCCAAGGAGATCGCCCTGATGAAGCCCGGCGTGCGGCTCATCAACTGCGCCCGCGGCGGCATCATCGAGGAGCAGGCACTGGCCGACGCCGTCAAGAGCGGCCACGTGGCGGGGGCCGCCGTGGACGTGTTTGAGGAGGAGCCGCCGCCGAAGGACCACCCCCTCCTCCGCCTGCCGCAGGTCGTCGTCGTGCCGCACCTGGGGGCCTCGACGGAAGAAGCCCAACTCAACGTGGCCATCGAAGTCGCCAAGCAGGTGGCGGATGCCTTGCTGGGCCGCGGGATCCGCAACGCGGTCAACATGCCCTCGGTGGACGCCCAGACCTTGAAGGTGCTGCAGCCGTACATCATCCTCGGAGAGCGGCTCGGGTCACTGGCCGCGCAGCTCTCCGGTGGGCAGATCGCCGAGGTGCGCGTGACCTATGTGGGCGAGGTGACCACGCATGACACCTCGGCCGTCACGCTGGCCGTCCTGAAGGGGATCCTCACGCCGATGGTGGGCGAGAATGTGAACTACGTCAACGCCTCGGTCATCGCGGCGGAGCGCGGGGTCACGGTAGTCGAGGCCAAGGCCAGCCGGATGGACGAGTTCGCCAACCTGCTCGCCCTGGACGTCCAGAGCAACGGCTCCACGCTTACACTCCAGGGCACCCTCTCGGCCCGCCGGGAGCCTCGCATCGTCAAGATCGACCGCTACTTCGTGGAGGCCAGCCCCGAAGGCTACATGCTCATCATCAAGAACCAGGATAAGCCCGGCCTCATCGGCCGGCTGGGCACGCTCCTCGGCGAGTCGAACATCAACATCGCGGGGATGAGCAACGGGCGCGATCGGCCCGGCGGCACCGCCATCACCGTCGTCAATATCGACAACCACGTCCCCCCCGCTGTGCTGGGCAAGGTCAAATCGCTCCAGCACGTCCTGGATGCCAAACTCATCAAACTCTAACGCCTACTCCGCTCTAGGATGAACATTGTGGTGGTGGGCGCCCAATGGGGCGATGAGGGCAAGGGCAAAGTCATCGACGTCCTGGCCCGGGACGCGGATCTGCTCATCCGGTATCAGGGCGGGCACAACGCGGGCCACACCGTCATCGTCGACGGGGAGGAGTTCGTCTTCCACTTGATCCCCTCCGGCTTGCTCCATCCCGGCAAGGTGGGTTTGATCGGCAACGGGGTGGTCATCGATCCTCAAGCGCTGCTGGAGGAAATGGAGCGCCTCTCGGCGCGCGGCATCGACGTTCGCCGCGCCGTCAAGCTCAGCGACCAGGCGCACGTCATCTTTCCCTACCATAAGCGACAGGACCTCCTCGAGGAAGCCGCCCGCACCGGCGGGCGCATCGGCACGACGGGCCGCGGCATCGGCCCCTGCTATGTGGACAAGGCGGCTCGATCCGGCATCCGCGTGGCGGAGTTGTGCAATCGCCGGGTGTTCGCGGAGAAGCTCCGGCAGACCCTCGCGGAGAAGAACCGGCTGCTCGAGGCACTCTACCACGAGCCGCCCCTCGCCTATGACGAGCTCCTGCAGCGGTTCGCCGGATACGCCGAGCGTCTCGCACCTCACGTGGTCAACGGTCCGCAGATGATTCGGGATGCCATAGCACGGGGCAAGCGCCTCCTGTTTGAGGGCGCCCAGGGCACCTTGTTGGATCTGGACCACGGCACCTACCCCTATGTGACCTCCTCCAACGCCACGGCGGGCGGTGCGTGCACGGGAGCCGGCGTGCCGCCGACGGCCATCAACCGCGTCATCGGCGTGGTCAAGGCCTACACGACCCGCGTCGGGGAAGGCCCCATGCCCACGGAGTTTCCCAGCAACTTGATGGAGCAGATCCGCACCCGGGGCAAGGAGTTCGGTGCGACGACCGGCCGCCCGCGCCGCTGCGGTTGGTTCGACGCGGTCGTCGCCCGTCACGCGGTGTGGATTAACGGCTGCGACTCGATCGCGGTGACGAAGCTGGACGTGCTCGATGAGATGGAGACCATCCAGGTCTGCGTGGCCTACCGGGACGGCGCCCAGAGCCTCGAGGCGTTTCCGGCGGATCTCGAGCGCCTCGGCCGCTGCGTCCCGGTCTACGAGTCGATGCCGGGCTGGCGCTCGCAGACCAGCGAGGCCGCGCGCTTCGAGGAGCTGCCGGCGGCGGCCCAGCGCTACCTCCGGCGGCTCGAGCAGCTGCTCGGGGTGCCGATCTGTCTGATCTCGACAGGCTCCGGTCGCGAGCAAGTCTTCAGAGTCGAGCGCGGTCGTGCTTGACGGTGTCGGACGGCTATGTTAGGGTACCAGCAACTGCTTGCTCCCGTGTCAGATCGGTGATGAGGAGGAGTCGATGTCGTGGCGGATGAGGATGGTGATCGGACTCGCGGTCGTGGCCAGCGCGGGATGCGCCATCAATCTCGCGAGACGCTCTCCCTGGGATATCCAGCAATTAGCGGAGCTAAGCGACCAGATGGAGCAGTTCAAGACGTTGGCGCGCCTGAAGGCGGAGGAGGCCGACCAGTTGCGCCGGGCCAAAGGGGCGCTGGAAGGCGACCTGAGCGCGTCGGAGGCCAGCGTCGGCTACGATGAGCGGGGCCTGGTGACGCGGATGCTGGACTCCGTCCTCTTCGATTCCGGCAAGGCCCAGCTGCGTGCTGGCGCCTCCCGGGTGCTGGACAAAGTGGCCAAGGTGTTGCAGGAGGTCGCCGAGCAGCCCGTCGGCATCGAGGGGCACACGGACAACGTGCCGATCAAGTATTCCGGCTGGGAGAGCAACCAGGCGCTGTCGGTGGCCCGCGCCAACGCCGTCCTGAACCATCTCGTGCAGCAGCATGGCATCGACCCGGCGCGCCTGACGGCGATCGGCTACGGGGAGCAACGCCCGATTGCCTCCAACGAGACCGCGGCCGATCGGCAGAAGAACCGGCGGGTGGAGATCGTCATCCTCCCGCAGGCCTCCGGCCGGACGTACGAGGCCGAGGCGCAACGAGTTTCATCGGAGGGCGGCTATGCGAAGTAGGAGTGGAGCGATGCGACGAGGCGTCGTGATGGCGTTATCGGGATTGGGGCTGCTGGCGGTGGCCCTGGCGGTGGCCCTGGCGGTCGTCGGCACCAGCGTGGACGAGTTACGCCTTGAACGGGATGATCTGCAGTACGAAGTCGATGACCTCCGGCAGGAGTTGGATACCCTCACCGCGGAGCGGGATGGGCTGCAGCAGGAGCTCACCTCCACGGGATCGGTCGCCGAGGCGTTGACGGCCAACGGATTGCCTGCGGCAGATGACCTCACCGCAGCGGCTGCGCCGGATGAGCCGGCAACACCCGACAGCTCGCTAGCCCCTGCGGCGCCGTCGTCGCCAGCGGCTGCCGGCGAGTCCCCGGCGCCCTGAACCCCACGCCCCGCGCACTCGTGGACGAGCCCGTGGCGGGGTCAGTCATGGACCGCAGACGCAACTTGCCACAGCACATCGCGATCATCATGGACGGCAACGGTCGGTGGGCCACGGCCCGCCGCCTGCCGCGCCTCCTTGGCCACCGGGCGGGTGCGCAGGCGGTGCGCCGCATTGTGGAGGCGTGCTATGAGGTGGGTGTGCAGTGGCTGACGCTCTACGCCTTCTCCTGGGAAAACTGGGACCGTCCCGTCGATGAGATTCACGAGCTCATGGGGCTGCTGGATGAGTTTGTGCGGGGTGAGGCGCCCCGACTGCACGCGAATCGGATCCGCCTGCAGACGATCGGGCGCCTTGACGAGCTGCCCGTGGAGGTCACCACCCACCTGAGCCGGGTGATTGCCGAGACCGCCTCGTACGACCGCATGACCTTGACCCTGGCCCTCAGCTATGGCGGGCGCCAGGAGATCGTGGACGCTGCCCGGCGCCTGGCGGAGCTGGCCCGGCAGGGGCTCCTGGAGCCCGAGCAGATCGATGAGGCCGCCTTCGCGCGGCAGCTGTACGCGCCGCAGCTGCCCGATCCAGATTTGTTGATCCGGACATCCGGGGAGCAGCGGCTCTCGAACTTTCTCCTCTGGCAGCTCTCGTATGCCGAGCTCTACGTGACGCCGAAGCGCTGGCCGGATTTTTCCAAGGAGGATCTGCTGGAGGCGATCGCCGAGTACGAGCGCCGCGAGCGCCGCTTCGGCCGGCTCGCTGGCCCCGCGCGATCCCGCGCAGGCGCGTCGGCCCTCCGCATGATCCGATGAGGGTGAGGGAGGTGCGCGATGCCGACGACGGACGTGCTGCCGCCTCAGGCGGCGCTGACGTCTCGCACGGTCCGGGCCGTTTCCGACGGTAAGATGCCGCGCAACCTGGCCTGGCGCCTGGTGAGCTCCGCGGTGCTCATCATGCTGGTGCTCGCCACGCTCTGCTGGTTTCCCCTCTGGGTCTTTCCCCTGGTCGTCGGCGGTTTCATTGCGGGCGGGCTCTTCGAGTTCTTCACGATGGTCCGTCATCGCGGCATCCTAGTGCATCGGCCGCTCAGCGTCACGCTCGGCGTCATCTTCACCGCGCTGGTCGCCTGGCGCTCGCTGGTGGAGCCGGGCCTGGTGCCGACCCTCGTCCTGGGGCCCGGGGCCACCGCCATCAGCTGGATGTGGGACATCTTCTGGCCGGCGACGATCGTGATCATCTTCATCCGTCAGTTCACCCGGGAGAACACGTTCGAGGCACTTGGCGGATTGGCCACCACCCTCTTCGGACTGGCGTACGTCGCCGCGCTGTTCAGCTACCTCTTCTACATCCGCACGATGGATCCGCAGCAGGGCGCGCGCCTGGTCCTGTATCTGATCCTCGTGACGAAGATGGGGGATGCCGGCGCCTTCGCCGTCGGCAACCTGATCGGACGGCACACCCTGCTGATGCGCATCAGCCCGCGCAAGACCGTCGAGGGGTTCGTCGGCGCCGTGGTGGTCAGCGGGGTCACCGCCATGGCGGCCCAGTCGCTGCTCAGCGGCCAGCAGATTTTTGGCCACGCCGTCACCCCGCTGCTCAGCGCCTTGCTGGGGGTCTTCCTGGGGTTCTGCGGGCAGCTCGGGGATCTCGCGGAGTCGCTGCTCAAGCGCGACTGCCAAGTGAAGGATTCGGGGTCGCTCATCCCCGGCCTGGGCGGGGTTCTCGACGTCATCGACAGCCTCTTGTTCACCGCGCCGTTATTCTACGGCATCCTCATCTATGGCTGACGCCTCGCCCGGCGTGCGCCGCGTCGCCGTGCTCGGCTCGACCGGGTCGATCGGGCGCAACACCCTCGAGGTGATCGCCAGCCACCCGGACCGGCTCCAGTTGGTCGGCATCGCCGGGCGTTCGCGTGTGGAGGTCTTAGCACAGCAATGGCAGGCGTGCCGGCCGCCGCTCGTCGCGGTCTGGGAGGATGCCAGGGCCCAAGAGTTCTCGCGGCTGACCGGCCTTCAGGAGGTGCTAGTCGGGCTGGAGGGCCTCATCACCCTCGCGACGCATCCGAACGTCGACGTGGTGGTGGTGGCCAGCTCCGGGTGCCACGCCCTGGTGCCGCTGGTGCGCGCGATTCAGGCCGGCAAGCGCATCGCGCTGGCTTCCAAGGAGCTGCTCGTCATGGCCGGGGAGCTGATCGCGCGGCTCGTCCAGGAGCACGGCTGCGCGCTCATCCCGATCGACAGCGAGCACGCGGGCCTGTTCCAGTGCCTGCAAGGGGTGGAGCGCTCCCAGATCGAGCGGCTGTGGATCACCGGCAGCGGCGGGCCGCTGTGGGGCAAGGCCGGCGGGGCGCTGCAGGCCGCGACGCGCGCCGAGGTCCTCGCCCATCCCAAATGGCGCATGGGCCCGAAGATCACCGTGGATTCCGCCACGCTGATGAACAAGGGGCTCGAGGTCATCGAGGCGCATTGGCTCTTCGGGATGCCGCTCGATCGGCTCCACGTCGTGATCCATCCGGAAGCCGCGGTGCATGCACTGGTGCAGCTGGTGGACGGTTCGCTCCTGGCCCAACTGAGCCCCTGCGACATGCGGCTGCCGATCCAGTACGCCCTGAGCTTTCCGGAGCGCTGGGGCAACAGCCTGCCGCGGCTGGACGTCTCCCGCCTGAGCGCGCTGCATTTTGCGCAGCCGGACCCGGCGCTGTTTCCCTGCCTGCGCCTGGCCCTCCAGGCGGCCGCGACGGGCGGGACGGCCTGTGCGGCGCTCAACGGCGCCAACGAGGTCGCGGTGCAGGCCTTCCTCGAGGACCACATCTCCCTGGCGGAGATCCCGCGCATCATCGCCCAGACGCTGGAGCAACACCAGGCCGCGGCGCATCCGACCCTGGATGAGGTGCTTGCCGTGGACGCCTGGGCCCGCCAGGCGGCCTCCGAACAAATCCCCCAATGCTCTCCACGCTAATCTCGCTGCTGGCCCTGGGGCTGCTCGTGATCGTCCACGAGCTCGGCCATTTTGTCGTGGCGCGCTGGGCGGGCGTGCGCGTCCTGCGCTTCTCGGTCGGCTTCGGCCCCCGGCTGTTCGCCTGGACGCGCGGCCACACCGAATACGCGGTCAGCGCGATCCCGCTCGGCGGCTACGTCAAGATGGCCGGCGAGCAGCGCGGCGAGCAGGCCAATGAGCCGTGGGAATACCTCTCCAAACCGATCGGCGTCCGGGCCCTCATCGTCGCGGCGGGGCCGTTCGTGAACTACCTCGTGGCGCTGATCAGCCTCTGGATCGTGTTCGTGGTGGGCTACCCGGAGCTGCTGCCGGTCGTCGGCAAGGTCGTGCCAGGGATGCCGGCGCACGCCGCCGCCATCCAGCCGGGCGACCGGATCGTTGCCGTCAGCGGGCGGACGGTCAAGACGTGGGATGAGATGACCAAGATCATCTACCGGGCGCCGAACCAGCCGCTGGAATTCGGCATCGACCGGGGCGGCGCGCGGCAGACGCTGACGATCACCCCGCGGCCCAAGATGACCACGGATCCCTTCGGCCATCCCACGACGATCGGGCAGATCGGCATCGCCCCGAGCGGCGCCTTCCAGGCGTACCGCGTGGGGCCGCTGGTGGCCGTCGGGCGCACGATCCGCCAGCAGAACGAGTGGACCGCCCAGACGATGCTGGCGTTGTGGTCGATGCTCACCGGCAGGCTGTCGGTCCGCGAGTCCGTCACCGGGCCCATCGGGATCGTCTACCTGACGTCGGAGGCGGTCCGCATGGGCATCGCCCCGCTGCTGTTCCTCATCAGCCTCTTCAGCCTGAGCCTGGCGATCTTCAACGTGTTTCCGATCCCCATCCTCGACGGGGGGCATCTGTTGTTCTTGGCGGTCGAGAAGCTGCGCGGCCGGCCCGTCAGCATGAACGTCCAGGAGCGCTCCGCCCAAGTGAGCCTCGTCCTGCTGGCCTTGCTCGTGCTGTCCATCTGCATCAACGACGTGAACCGGTTCGGATTGCTGGATAAGCTGCTCGGCTGGACCCGCCGCTAAGCACGATTCGCCAATGATGCACAGACGCAGGACACGTTCAGTCAAGGTCAAGGACGTGGTGATTGGCGGCGACGCGCCGGTGTCGATCCAGTCGATGACGAAGACCGACACGACCGACATCGAGGCGACCGTCCGCCAGATCCGCGCGCTGGCGACAGCCGGCTGCGAGATCGTCCGCGTCGCCGTGCCGACGATCGAGGCGGCGAAGGCCTTGCCGGACATCCGGCGCGAAGCGAACCAGGTCCCCCTGGTAGCCGATATTCACTTCCATCCGCAGTTTGCGATCGCGGCCATCGAGGCGGGCTTCGACAAGATCCGCTGGAACCCCGGCAACATCCGCGACCCCGGACGGGTCCGGAAGGTCGTCGAGCGGGCCAAGGAGCGCGGCATTCCGATTCGGATCGGGATCAACGTCGGCTCGCTCGATCCGGAGTGCGAAGCGGCCCATCCGGATGACCTGGTCGAGGCGATCGTCCAGAGCGCGCTGAAGTCCGTGCGGCTGCTGGAGGGTTTTGGCTTCCACGACATCGTGCTCTCCGTGAAGTCCTCGGATGTCCTCCAGACGTTGGCGGCGTATCGCCGGTTGGCGCAGCAGGTCGACTATCCTTTTCATCTGGGGGTGACCGAGGCGGGCCTGCCGGAGGCCGCCACGGTGAAGTCGGCCATCGGCATCGGCGCCTTGCTCGCGGAAGGCATTGGCGAGACGATCCGCGTCTCGATCACCGGCGACCCGATCGAAGAGGTGCAGGTCGCCCAGCGTATCCTCTCCTCCTTGGGGCTGCGGCGGTTCGAAACGAACGTCATCGCGTGCCCCTCATGCGGCCGCTGTGAGATCGACGTGGTCGGCCTCACCCAGCGCGTGCAGGAGCGGCTCACCGATCTCGCGCGCACCGAGCCGCGCTGCCTCGAGCTGACGGTCGCCGTGATGGGCTGCGTCGTCAACGGCCCCGGCGAGTCGGAGCACGCGGACATCGGCCTGGCGGGCGGCGGCGGGGTGGGCGTGATCTACCGCAAGGGCCGGCAAATCCGCCGCGTGGCCGAATCCGAGATGGTCGACGCGCTGCTGGACGAGGTCAGGCGCGTGTTGCACGATGAGAGTGTCGTGACTGTCACTCGTCACTGAATGCGCTGGTCCCGCTTCTTCCTTCCGACCCTTCGCGAAGACCCCAAAGACGCCGAGGCCATCAGCCATAAGCTGATGGTCCGCGCTGGCCTGATCCGGCGGCTCGGCTCGGGCGCGTACTCCTACCTCCCCCTCGGCCTGCGCGTGCTGCACAAGGCCATCGCCGTCGTCCGCGAGGAAATGAACCGCGCCGGCGCCCAGGAATTGCTGCTGCCGTCGATGCAGCCGGTCGAGCTCTGGAAGGCGACGGGCCGCTACGGCCTCCTGGGCGAGGTGCTCATCCGGTTCACGGACCGCACCGGCAAGGAAGTCGCCCTGGGTCCCACCCATGAGGAAGTCGTGACGGATGTGCTCAAAGAAATCCGCTCGTACAAGCAACTGCCCGTCACCGTCTACCAGATCCAGACCAAGTTCCGCGACGAGCCGCGGCCCCGCGGCGGCATCATCCGCTCCAAGGAGTTCCTCATGAAGGATGCCTACAGCTTCGACGCGCAGCCGGAGGGGCTCGACCGCAGCTACCAGGCCATGGAAGCGGCCTACCACCGCATCTTCTCGCGGTGCGGGATCGCGGTGCTGGCCTGCGAGGCCGATCCGGGCATGATGGGGGGGCTCGCCTCGCGGGAGTTCATGGCGCCCTCCGAGCACGGGGAGGACCTGGTCGTGCGGTGCGCCGCCTGCGGCTACGCGGCGAACCTCGAGGCCGCGGCATGTCAGTCCGCAGTCCGCAGTCCACAGTCCACAGAGACACCGAAACCGATGGAAGTGGTGAAGACGCCCGGGAAGCATACCGTGGAACACGTCAGCACGTTCCTGCGCGTGCCGCCATCGAAGCTGATCAAGACGCTCCTGTATGATGTGCATCCCTCGAGTTCGCTCGGGAGCTCGCCTACCGCTCAGCGCGAGGGGCGCCAGGAGCACGTGGCGATCTTGGTACGCGGCGATCACGAGGTCAACGAGGCGAAGGCGGCGCGGGTGGTCGGCTCGCCACATCTGAAGCTCTCCACCGCGCAGACCATCGAGCGGGTCAGCGGCGCGCCATTGGGCTTCACCGGGCCGGTGAAGCTGGCCCGCGTGCGGCTGCTGGCCGATCAGGCGGTGATGCGGCTCGTCAACGCGGTCACCGGGGCTAACCAGGCCGACGCCCATCTCGTGAACGTCAACCCGGGCCGAGACTTCACCCCCGAGACGGTCGCGGACTTGCGGGTCGTGACGCAGGCGGACGCGTGCCCCCAGTGCGGCAAGCCGCTCGAGTTCGTCAAGGCCATTGAGGTCGGCCACGTCTTCAAGCTGGGCACGAAGTACACGGAGGCGCTCGGGGCGGTGTTCCAGGATCCGGCGGGCTCCTCCAAGCCCATGATCATGGGCTGCTACGGCATCGGGATCAACCGCATCCTGGCGGCGGCGGTCGAGCAGCACCACGACGCGCAGGGCATCGTCTGGCCCGTGGCGCTGGCACCGTTTCAGGTGATCGTGACGGTCATGGAGGTCGAAAAGGGCGAAGCGCTACGCGTCGGCGAGGAGGTCCAGGAGGCGCTGGCGCGCGCGGGCCTCGACGTGCTCCTGGACGACCGGGAGCAGTCGCCCGGCAGCAAGCTGAAGGATGCGGACTTGGTGGGCATCCCCGTTCAGGTCGTGGTGGGGAAGGCCTGGCAGGCCGAGCGGCGGCTGGAGGTCAGCGTGCGCTCGACCAAGGCGCGCAGCACCGTCACGCGGGAGGAGCTCGTCGAGGCCGTCAGGAAACACCTTGACATGGCCGCCCCGCGCGGGTAGAGTAGTTTACAGCTTATTCGGCGAGAAAAAGTGGGTGCGTCCCACTTTTTTTGTTCTCAGGGCGGTAGGTGATGCCGGGTGCAGCGGCAATTCAGGCAGTGGTGGAACCCATCCTGGCCCAACACGAGATGGAGCTCGTGGAACTGACCTGTCATCCCCACGGCGGACAGACGCACGTGCGCCTCCTGGTGGATCGGGTCGGCGGGGTGACCATCCAGCAGTGCGCCCAAGTGAACCAGCGGATCGGCCAGGCCTTGGACGGCACCGACCTCATCGACGGCAGCTACACGATCGAGGTCTCCTCGCCGGGCTTGGATCGTCCGCTGACAATCCGGCGGGACTTTGAGCGCGCGCTGGGGGAGGACCTGGCGGTGGAGATCAGAACGCAGGACGGGCGCTCCCGCGAGCTGCGGGGCATGCTCCTGGCCGTCCAACACGAGGCGATCGTGGTCAAGACCGATTCGGGCAACCTCACCGTGCCGTTCGGGTCCATCCGATTCGCCAAGAAGGCGTTGAAGTGGTAGGACGATGATGAACGGCGAACTGCTCTCCATTCTCGAGGCGATCGAGCGCGACAAGGGCATCGACCGCGAGATCCTGATCCAGGCCCTCGAATCGGCGGTGGCCACCGCCGCCAAGAAGAGCGAAGGGGTCAGCGAGGAGACCGAAGCGACCGCGCAATTTGACCGCAAGACCGGGCGGCTGACCGTGACGGTCGACGGCAAGCCGATCGACTCCGCCCACTTGACCCGCATCGCCGCGCAGACAGCCAAGCAGGTGATCATCCAGAAGATCCGCGAGGCCGAGCGCGATGTCATCTTCACCGAGTTTCAGGGGCGCATGGGCGACATCGTGACCGGGACCGTCCACCGCTTTGAGCGGGGCGACATCATCGTGGAGCTGGGGCGGGCCGAGGCGATCCTGCCGAAGCCGGAGCGCATCCCGCACGAGGACTACCACCAGGGCGACCGGCTCCAAGGCTACGTCCTGGAGGTCCGCAAGAGCGCAAAGGGACCCGCCATCGTCCTCTCCCGGACGCACGAGGGGTTCATCCGCGGATTGTTCGCCCTGGAGGTCCCGGAGATCGCCGAGGGGATCGTCGAGATCAAGGGGATCGCCCGCGAGGCGGGGGATCGGACCAAGATCGCCGTGGCGTCGAATGATGACAAGGTGGATTGCGTCGGGGCCTGCGTCGGCATGCGCGGCACCCGCGTGAAGAACATCGTCCGGGAGCTGCACGGGGAGAAGGTCGACATCATCCGCTGGCATCAGGACGTCCCGGCGTTCATCTCCGCCGCTCTTTCCCCCGCCAAGATCGCCGAGATCCGCCCGCAGGGCGAGGCCAAGCAAGCGATCGTGCTGGTGGACGACGACCAGCTGTCGCTGGCGATCGGGAAGAAGGGACAGAACGTCCGTCTGGCCTCGAAATTGACCGGCTGGCAGCTGGAGATCAAGAGCCGTGTCCAGCTGACGACGGCGGGCGAGGTGACGCTGGAGTCGTTGGCCGGCGTCGGCCCGGCCCTGCAGGAGCGCCTCAAAGAGGCCGGGGTGACGACGGTAGCACAACTGGCCGCCATGACGCTGGAGCAGCTGACGGCCATCAAGGGCGTGGGTGAGAAGACGGCCCAGAAACTGCTGGAATCGGCTCAGGCCGCGCTCGCTGCCTCAAGTGCCCAGCAGCCGATGGAAGCCGCTGACCAGCCTTCCCCGGAAGCTGCGTCCGAGCCTCCGCAGGTTGGCGACCAAGCCCAGGAGTCCTAGCGACTATGCGGGTCCATGAGCTGGCCAAGTCGTTGAAACTCACGTCGAAGGAGCTCCTCGGCAAGCTGAAGGCACTGCGGGTGCAGGCTGCGGCGGCCAGCAGCACGCTCGATGCCGACACGATCAACAGGGTCCGCAAGGCGCTGGCGGGCGGTGCCACGAAGAAGAAGCCCGCGGCCGCGGCGGGGAAGGCGACCGCGGGGACGAGAGCGGCCGCAACACTCAAGAAATCCGCGACCAAACCAATCGTCGCCCCGCCGAAGCCCGCGGCCGCGGTGCGACCCAGCCCCGTCGCTCCCAAGGCGATGGTTCACGCGCCTGTGGTAGCTCCGGTGATCGCTCCGCGGCCTTCCGCGCCGGCCCAGGCGCCGGCGGGCGCTCGCCCGGCCACTGCCGCGGCGGTGGCGGCTCCACCGAAGCGCAAGCCGGAAAAAACCAAGACGGCAACCCCCAAGCCGGCTGAGGCCACCCAGGAGCCGGTTGACGTGCCGGCGACGGCACGGCCGCCCAGGCAGCTGGAGCTGAAGTGCCCCATTACGGTCAAGGATCTCGCCACGAAAATGGACGTCAAGGCGACCGACCTGATCAAGCATCTGATGCAGCAGGGCATCTTCGCCTCGATCGTCCAGCCGCTCGATGAGGCGACGGCGACGAAGGCCGCCCGCGCGTTTCAGTGCGAAGTGCTGCCGCAGCCCACGCTGGAAGAGCAGCTGCTCAAAGCCGCCCAGCCGGATCCGGACAAGGTCACGCCGCGCGCGCCGGTCGTCACCTTCATGGGGCATGTCGACCACGGCAAGACCAGCCTGCTCGACGCGATCCGCGAAGCCAAGGTGGCGGAGCGGGAGGCGGGCGGCATCACGCAGCACATCGGCGCCTATGAAGTCCAGCTGCAGAAGGGACGCGTCACGTTTCTGGATACGCCCGGCCACGAAGCCTTCTCGGCGTTGCGGGCCCGCGGAGCCAACGTGACCGACATCGTCGTGCTGGTGGTGGCGGCGGATGACGGCGTCATGCCGCAGACGATCGAAGCGATCGACCACGCCAAAGCGGCCGGGGTGCAGATCGTGGTGGCCATCAACAAGATGGACAAGCCGGAGGCCAATCCGCAGAAGGTCAAGCAGCAGCTCTCCCAGCATGAGCTGATCGGCGAAGACTGGGGCGGCAAGACCATCATGGTGCCGGTCTCCGCGCGAACCCGCGAGGGGATCGACGCGCTCTTGGAGATGCTGCTCTTGGAAGCCGAGCTGCTCGAGCTGAAGGCGGATCCCACGATCCCGGCGCAGGGAACGGTCATCGAAGCCAAGCAGACCAAGGATCGCGGTCCGGTCGCCACCCTGCTCGTGCAGCAGGGCACCCTGCGCATCGGCGAGACGCTGGTGGTCGGTCCCCTCGTGGGCCGGGTCCGTGCCATGAGCAGCGACCGCGGCCATCGGGTGCGGGAGGCGCTGCCCGCCCAGCCGGTCGAAGTGCTGGGGCTGCCCGAGGTGCCGCGCGCCGGCGATCGGTTCCTCGTGGTCCAGGACGAGAAGGTCGCGAAGCAGCTCGCCGCGCAACGGCGCGAGCGGCAAGATCAGCGGGCCATCCAGCATCCGAAGCGGATTACGTTGGACGAGCTCCATCAGCGCATCACCGAAGGGAAACTGAAGGAGCTGCGGCTCATCCTCAAGGCGGACGTCCAGGGGTCGCTCGAAGCGATCATCCAGAGCCTCGCGAAGCTGGATACGGAAAAGGAGGAGGTCCAGTTCAAGATCCTGCACGCCGGCGTCGGGGATATCAGCGAGTCGGATATCATCCTGGCGGCGGCATCGGACGCCGTGGTCGTCGGGTTCCACGTGGGGATCGATCCGATGGTCCAGGTGCTGGCGGCCACCGAAGGGGTCGACCTCCACATCTATCAGATCATCTACGAGTTGGTGGGCGCCATCAAGGCGGCCATCGAAGGACTTCTGGAGCCGACGATCGAGGAGACGTTCCTGGGGCGCGCCGAAGTGCGCAAGCTCTTCCAGATTTCCAAGCTCGGCCTGGTCGCCGGCTGCATGGTGACGAAGGGCGCGATCCGCCGCGATGGCACCATGCGCGTGATCCGCGGGCGGGAGCGGGTGTTTGAAGGCAAGGTGGCCAACCTCAAGCGGGTGAAGGACGACGTGCGCGACGTCCAGGAGGGCCTGGAGTGCGGCATCTCGCTTGAGGGCAACGTCAACCTGCAGGTGGGTGATTTGATCGAAGCGTGGGAGCTGAAGAAAGTCGCGCGCAAGCTCGAGTAACGGAGACGTTCGGCAGCCCTCCCCCCAATCCCCGCTCATGAGACAGCGCGTCCTCAGCGGCATGCGCCCCACCGGCCCGCTCCACCTGGGCCACCTCGTCGGCGCGCTCGCCAACTGGAAGCCGCTGCAGGAGGCGTACGACTGCTTCTTCATGGTGGCCGACTACCACGCGCTGATGAGCGAGTACGAGCATCCGCAGCGCATCCGCCAGTGGTCGTACGAGAACGTCAGCGACTGGCTGGCGTTCGGCATCGATCCCGCCCGCAGCGTCATCTTCCGGCAGTCGGACGTGCCCGAGCACCTGGAGCTCTTTACGATCCTGGCGATCGTCACCCCGCTCGGCTGGGTGGAGCGGGTACCGACCTACAAGGAGCAGCTCCGAGAAGTCCAGGGGAGGGATTTGACGACCTACGGGTTTCTCGGCTACCCGGTGCTCCAGGCCGCCGACATCCTGCTCTACAAGGCGCACGCGGTGCCGGTCGGAGAGGATCAATTGCCGCACCTGGAGCTGACGCGCGAGATTGTCCGCCGGGTGCACGCGCTCCTCAAGCGCGAGCTGTTTCCCGAGCCCAAGGCGCTGCTGACGGAGGCCCCCAAGTTGTTGGGGACCGACGGCAGGAAGATGTCCAAGAGCTACGGCAATACGCTGAACCTCTCCGAACAGCCCGAGGCAATCCGCTCGACGGTCCAGAAGATGTTCACGGATCCCACGCGGATCAAGATGACCGACCCCGGCCACCCCGAGACCTGCAACGTCTGCAACTACTGGAAGATGTTCGCGCCGGAGCGCTCCCGGCGCGTGTGGGATGAATGCGCGTCGGCGAAACGAGGCTGCGTCCAGAATAAGCAGGAGCTGGCCGAGGTGCTGGTCGACATGACCGAGCCGTTTCGGCGCGCGCGCAGCGCCACAGGCACGACGACCCAGACGATCGAGGGGCTGCTCCAGGACGGGGCGCGCAAGGCCCGCGCCGTGGCACAGGAGACGATCGCCGAGGTGAAGGCTGCCTTCGGCCTGGCGACCCGATGACATACGAGGTGGACGCGGGCATTTACGAAGGGCCCTTGCCGCTCTTGGTCGAGCTGGCCCGGCTGAATTTGATCGACATCTTCCTGGTCAAGCTGGTCGAGCTGACCACGCAGTATCTGCTGACGGTCAAAGCCTCCGGCGCGGATCTCAACACGCTGGCGGAGCCGCTGCCGCTGTTGGGCAGCCTGATGGCGATCAAGGCGCGGGGGCTGTTGCCGCAACCGCCGAAGGCCGAGGAGGACGACGAGGTGCCCATCAGCCTCGAGGAGCTGGAGCGGCGGCTGAAGGAGTACGAGCAGTTCAAGACGGTCGCCCAGCTGTTGGCCGAGCTGCACGCGCTGCAGCATCAGCACTTTGCGCGCAGCAGCCCGGGCACACCGCAGGCCGGCGAGGCCGCTGCGGTGCCGCCGCCCCCGTTTGACGTGGGTTTGCCCGACCTCATGAGCGCCTTCGCCAAGGTGCTCACGCGGGCCAGTGCCCCGGTCTACGAGGTCCACGTCGAGCCATGGACGGTCGAGATGAAAGCGCAGGAGCTGCGCGTGCTGCTCACCGTCAGGCGCCAGGTAAGCTTCCTGGAGCTCTTCACGCCGCAGCAGAGCAAGCTGGAGCTGGTGGTGACGTTTCTGGCGCTGCTGGAGCTCATGCGCCAGCGGGTTGCGCGCGCGATCCAGGAACGCCTCTTCGGTGATATTCTCATCGTGGCGGTTGAGCCGGTGTAGACTGATGGAGCCGATGCACGCACAGCAGATTATCGAGGCGATCCTGTTCGTCATCGGAGAGCCGGTGACGCTCAAGCGCCTGGGCGAGATCGCTGCGGAGGTGGGCACCGCGGAGATTCGACAACTGATCGAGGCGCTCAACGCGGAGTACGTCACGTCCGGGCGGGCCTTTCGCATCCAGGAGGTCGCCGGCGGCTACCAGTTGGTGACGGATCAACACGTCGCCCCGTGGGTTCGCAAGGCGCTCCAGAATCCGAGGCCCGATGCCGTCAGCAAGGGCGCGCTGGAGACCCTGGCGATCGTCGCCTACCGCCAGCCGATCGCCAAGGCCGAGATCGAGGCGATCCGAGGGGTGGACGTCACCGCCGCCCTGGATACGCTGGTCGAGCGGCGGTTCGTGCGCGTGGCCGGCCGGAAAGAAAGCCCCGGACGGCCCTTCCTCTATGGGACGACGGCGGAGTTCTTGCGCCACTTCGGGCTGCGATCAATCGAGGCGCTGCCCACCCTCCAGCTGCCGACGGTCCAGGAGCCGCCCGGCGTTCCGGCAGGGCTCCATGGGCAGTAAGCGGCGCGCTCGCTCCAAGCTCACGGCCGTCCGTCATCGCATCGACCGGCTTGACGCCGCACTCCTGCGCCTGCTCAACCAGCGGGCGGCGCTAGCACTTGAGGTCGGGCGGATCAAAAAGCGGCGCAAATGGCCGGTGTTTGATGCCCGGCGAGAAGCCTTCGTCCTGCACCGCATGGGGCAGGCGAACCGCGGCCCGCTCTCGGCGAGCGCCGTGCGCCACGTCTTCCAGGCGGTCCTCTGCGAGTGCCGCCGCCGTGAAGTGGCAAAAAGACGACGGTGATTAAGTGATGAATCACCTAATCACTTAATCACAGTCACGATGTCCACTATCGCATACCTGGGTCCTGAGAATACGAACACGCATCACGCCGCCCGACAGCAATTCGGGGCGGGCCACTCCTACCTCCATGCGCCGACCGTTGAAGAGGTCTTCCACCTCGTTGAGCGTCGGCGGGCGCGCTACGGGGTGGTGCCGATCGAAAATTCTCTGGAGGGGGCGGTGACCCACACCCTGGATCGGTTCATCGATTTCCAGGATTCCCCGGCCCGGATTCACGGGGAGATCGAGCTGCCCATTGCGCACTGCCTGATCAGCCGTCCGGGTGTCACGCTCAAACGCGTCCGTGTGGTCTATTCGCACCCCCAGGCGCTGGCCCAGTGCCGGCGCTGGCTGGAGAAGCACCTGCCCAAGGTGCACCTGTCCGAAACCAATTCCACCGCGGAGGCGGTCGATCGGCTGGTCATTGCTGAGCCAGCGCCACTGTGGGAGCTCGATGTGCGGGCGGCCATCGGGAGGAAGGAGCTGGCCCAGACGTTCCAGCTGAAGTCGATCTCCATTCCGGAGGAGCGAGAAAACCGGACGCGATTCTTGGTGATCGGCCTGGGCGAGCCGCGGCGGGGAGGGCGCAGTAAGACGTCGATCCTCATGGCCCTGAAGGATCGGCCGGGTGCGCTGTACGATGCGCTCGTGCCGTTCAAGCGGCACGGCATCAACCTGACGAAGATCGAATCCCGGCCGTCCAAACAGAAAGCCTGGGAGTACCTCTTCTTCATCGACTTCACGGGACACGCCACCGAGCCGCGGGTCCGGCAGGCGCTGCAGGCGCTGGAGCGCTCCACGTCGCTGCTGCGCGTCCTCGGCTCGTATCCGGTGGGGAAATGATTGATTCGAGGGCGCGGGCGGTGCTGCGCGAGCTAAAGACCTACCAGCCGGGCGGGTCGCTGGAGGCCGTCAAGCATCGGCTCAAGCGCGCCGCCGTCATCAAACTGGCGTCGAACGAAAACGCTCTGGGCCCATCCCCCAAGGCGGTGGCAGCCCTTCGCCAAGCGACGGGCATGCTCCACCGCTATCCCGACGCCGCCTGCACCGAGCTGCGCGCGCGGCTGGCCAAGCGGTGGAAGGTGGCACCCGAGTCCGTGATCGTGGGCAACGGCTCCGACGAGCTCATTGTGCTAGCACTGCGCGCGTTCGTGGATCCGGGCGACCATGTGGTGGTCGCCAGGCCCACCTTCCTCATCTATGAGCTGCAGGCCAAAGCCTGCGGCGCGTCGATTACGGCGGTTGCGCTGCGGCACTACCGCTACGACCTCGCCGCCATGCGGCAGGCGATTGCGCCGCACACGAAGCTCGTCTTCATCGCCAATCCGGACAACCCGACCGGCACCTATGTGACCCGCCAGGAGCTCACGGCGTTCCTGCGGGATCTGCCCGGCGAGGTCATCGTGTTCCTCGATGAGGCCTACTACGAGTTCGTGGAGGCGTCGGACTACCCGCAGACGCTGCCGTACGTCAAGGAGGGCCGGTCGGTGATCGTCACCCGCAGCTTCTCCAAGGCCTATGGCCTGGCCGGGTTGCGCATCGGCTACGGCTTCGCCCCGCCCCCGGTCGTTGCCGCCATGAACGCGGTGCGGGAGCCCTTCAACGTCAACAGCCTCGCCCAGGCGGCGGCCGTCGCGGCGCTGGAGGACCGCGCCTATCTGGCGCGCACGCGCGCGGTGCTGCATGAGGGGCGCCGCTACCTCATGAAGTCGCTGGAGACGCTGAAGATCCGCTACGTCCCCAGCGTCACCAACTTCCTGTTGATCGAGCTGGGCCCCAGGGCGCCAGAGATCGCGCAGGCGCTCCTGGCGCGCGGCGTCATGGTGCGGGACATGAGCGCCTGGCAGCTGGCCACCTGCATCCGCGTGACCGTCGGGACGATGGCGGAAAACCGCACGTTCATTCAAGCGCTGAAACGCTGTCTAGGAGGATAATCGCATGATCATCGTGCTCAAACCGGACGCGACGAAGAAGCAGCTCGACCACGTCGTCGAGCGGGTCAAGGCGCTGGGCCTGAAGCCGATGGTCTCCAAGGGCACCGAGCGGACCATCATCGGCGTCATCGGCCCGGAGGACGCGCTGCGGGTCCAGCCGCTCGAGGTCATCCCCGGCGTCGAGAAGGTGATTCCCGTCCTCAAGCCGTACAAGCTGGTGTCCAAGGAGTTCCGGTCGGAGCCCACCATCGTCGACCTGGGCGGCGGGGTGACCATCGGGGGCAAGCGGCTGGCGATCATGGCCGGGCCGTGCTCGGTGGAAAATCGCCAGATGCTCTTCGACACCGCGAAGGCGGTGCACAGCGCCGGGGCGACGGTGCTGCGCGGCGGGGCTTTCAAGCCCCGCTCCTCGCCCTACTCGTTCCAGGGTCTGGGCGAGGAGGGGCTGAAGCTGCTGCGCGAGGCCGCGCGGGCGACGGGGATGCAGGTCGTCACCGAGCTGATGGATGCGCGCGACATCCAGCTCTTGGAGCAGTACGCGGACCTCATCCAGATCGGCGCGCGCAACATGCAGAACTTCGAGCTCTTGAAAGAGGTGGGGCAGTCCAAGAAGCCCGTCCTGCTCAAACGGGGGCTCTCCGCCACGATCACCGAGTTTTTTCTGGCGGCGGAATACATCCTCAGTCAGGGCAACTTCAACGTGATCCTGTGCGAGCGGGGCATTCGGACCTTTGAGACCGCCACGCGCTTCACGCTCGATCTCAACGCGGTGCCGGTCATCAAGAAGCTCTCCCATCTGCCGGTGGTGGTGGATCCTAGCCACGGCACCGGCGAGTGGGACTACGTCGGCCCCATGGCCAAGGCGGCGGTGGCGGCCGGGGCGGATGGGCTCATGATCGAAGTCCATCCGAACCCGGAAGTCGCCCTCTCCGACGGCCCGCAGTCGCTGCTGCCCAAGACGTTCGCCGCGCTCATGAAGGACCTGAAGAAGGTTGCCGCAGCCGTGGGCCGAGCGTTGTAGCAAATACAGTAGCCAATGCAGCACGAAGTTCGGGGGACACAATACTGAATTCGGGAGATCACTCATGTGTCCCCGGAATGTACGTCGCTGGAATCTCACTTGAATAAGCCAGCGCGGTATGGTACATTGTAAGTACATTATATCACCATTACATCGGAGGGCAATATGGTCAAGCATCTCACGCCGCACGGCAACAGCGCAGCGCTGGTGATCGACAAAGCCATCCTGGAACTGTTGCATGTAACCATGAAGACGCCGCTTGAGCTAGCAACCGACGGCAGGAACCTGATTATCTCGCCGGTCAGAGATGCTAAGCGGACCTTGCGGTTTCGGGCGGCCCTTGAGGCGATCAATCGCCGGCATGGAAAGACGCTAAAAGCCTTGGCGGAGTAGCCTGCCGGTGATAGAACCGTCGTTTCTCACCCTTGCCGAGGTGATTGAGGTTCATGCAGATCAGATTCGGCGCTATGGCGGTCAAGAGGGTGTTCGGGATTTTGGCTTGCTGGAGTCGGCTTTAGCTCAACCTGAAGCCTCCTTTGGGGGTGAATGGTTGCATGGGAGCCTCCATGCGATGGCGGCCGCCTATGCCTACCATCTCTGCCAAAACCATCCGTTTATCGATGGGAATAAGCGCACGGCGTTAACCTGTGCGCTTGTGTTTCTTGATTTAAACGAGATCACTCTCAGAGACCCCCAGGGATTACTCAAGGATGCCATGTTGCAGGTCGCATCCGGCCGCCTGACGAAGGCCGATCTTTTAAAACTTCTTCAGCGGTTGCCTTCCACATCAAAGGCGCTGTAAGCAAGTACGGTGCCAGGCGCCGAGGGACAGGCATTCCTGAGATGGCGAAACGTCTCGCACTCATTACGCATGGATGACCCTTGGTGGCACTCCTACACGATGGTTATGCGAATTCTGGAGATGTTGAATGCGGTGGATTAGCAAGTTAGTCGGTTCTAGAAGGAACGCCTCCGAAATTCCAGGAATTCCGGAATTCGACTAGGCGTCACCGATGGACGGCACGGGTTTTTTTAAGGGGAGAAAATGTGGAATAAAGTCCGCGCCTTCCTCGTGACGGCTTTGAGTTTATCTGGTTCGTTCACACCTTGTCTGGCTCAAGATATTGAGGCAGCACCCCTCTCTTATTCATTAAAAGACGTTTCGATTCGATTAGAGCGGACCCCTTGTTATGGAACTTGTCCAGATTACGCCGTAGAAGTCCGAGGCGATGGAAAAGTTGCCTACGAGGGTAAGAACTTTGTAAAGGTTAAAGGGCAGCAGGAGACAGAAATATCTGAAGATAAAGTAATTTCTCTTCTGCAGCAATTGTACGACATCCATTTCTTTGATCTGAAAAATGAATATCGAGACAGGCAGAAAGTCATGGTTAAAAATAGTCGAGTCAGTCTTGGTCGAGAGATCATAAGCGACCTGCCATCTCAAGTTATCACTGTAAGAATCGGGGACTATAAAAAACGAGTCGTTGACTATCATGGTGCGCCCAAAGCTCTACAAGAGCTTGAATCCGCGATAGATGACGCGACGAACAGTTCTCAGTGGACCAAGTAAGGATGAGTAAATCCGTTTTCGTACAAACTTACGGGTGGCCGATGGATGAACGGGATGCGCGGCGAAGCCTTTAATCGCATCACGATCGTCGGGTTGGGTCTCATTGGCGGGTCGCTGGGGATCGCGATCAGGCGCAAGCGGCTGGCGAGGACCATCGTGGGTTGCAGCCGGAAACCCCAGACGCTGCGCCGCGCCAAGCGCTGCGGTGCGATCGACGCCGGCACCTCGAATCTGCGCCGCGCGGTGGCCAAGGCGGATCTGGTCGTGCTCGCCACGCCGGTTGAGACGATCGTGCCGCTGGCCCGACGGCTGCTGCCCGCCATGCGTCGGGGCGCCATCCTCACGGATGTGGGCAGCACCAAGGGCGAGATCGTCCGCGCGCTCGAGCGCGCCGTGCCGGATGGCGTGCGCTATGTCGGTTCCCATCCGCTGGCCGGATCCGAGCAGCGCGGGATCGCCGCCGCGCAGCCCCGCCTCTTCGATCGGTCGGTCTGCGTCGTGACGGCGAGTTCCCGCACGGATCCGGCGGCCCTTCGCGTCGTGACGGGTTTCTGGCGACGGCTGGGTTGCCGGGTGGTGACGCTGGAGCCCCGGCGCCATGATTTCTTGTTGGCCACCGTCAGCCACCTGCCGCATCTGTTGGCGTTCTGTCTCACCGAGCTTGCCGACGGCCAAGAACTGTCGCTGGCCCCCCGGAGTTTCCGCGACGCCACCCGCGTCGCGAAGAGCGACCCCGGGTTGTGGGAGGGCATCTTGCTGGGCAACCGGCCGGCCCTGGCTCAGGCGATCAGGCGGTTTGACCGCCGCTGGCGTCTGCTGCGTGGGTGGCTCGGTCGGGGCAACCGCAGCGCCCTCCGGCAGTTTCTCATCAGCGCCAAGGCAAAGCGCGATGGCCTCCAAGACGACTAGATCCTCACGACCTCAACGTCATCACCTCATCACCCAATCACCTCATTACCCACTCGTGATCACGATCGATGGTCCCGGTGGGGTGGGGAAGAGCACCGTGGCCAAGCTGCTGGCCAAGCGGCTGGGCGTGATGTACCTGGACACCGGGGCGACGTATCGGGCGCTGGCCTTCGCGGCGCTCGAGCGCCATCTGATCAGCGATGTGCCGCGGCTGAGCGCCTTCGCTCGGCAGCTGCCGCTGCAGCTGCACGGGATGGCTGACGGCTCCTTGCAGGTGCTGCTGGACGGCCGGGATGTCAGCCGGGAGATCCGCGCGGAGCGGATTTCCGAAGCCGCCGCCCAGATCTCGCAATACCCCAAGGTCCGCGAGGCGATGGTCAGCCTCCAGCGCAGCCTCGCGAACGCCCATGGCGTGGTCGTCGAGGGGCGGGATACCGGCTCCGTCGTGTTTCCCAAGGCCACGCACAAGTTTTTCCTCGACGCCGACCCCGCCATCCGCGCCCAGCGGCGGCAGCGGGAACTGATGAAGCGCTACGGGTCCCGCTCCTCGCTGAGATTGGTGCAGGAGCAGCTCCAGTTCCGGGATGAATTGGACCGCAGCCGCCGGGTCGGCCCGCTGGTCAAGCCGAAGGGTGCGATCGCCATCGACACCTCCCGGGTGAGCGCCGCGCAGGTCGTCCGCAGCATGCTGCGGCGCATCCGCCCAGCCCCGCCATTGCGCCCCCCCAGACCGTGATCCCCGGCCTCTACCACTTCAGCAAGTTCGTCTGCTGGCTCGTCCTCCAGCTGCGCTGCGGCCTTGAGGTGCGCGGCACCGAGCACGTGCCGACGCGGGGGCCGTACCTGATTGTCTCCAACCACGTCAGCTACCTCGATCCGGTCGTCGTCGGCGTCGCCGCGCCCCGGCGGCTCGTCTTCATGGCGCGGGATACGCTCTTCGCGCAGCCGCTCCTGGGTGCCTGGATGCGGGGGGTCGGCGTCATTCCGCTTCGGCGGGATGACGCCGATCCCGCAGCGATCCGCGCCGCGCTCGCCGCGCTGCGCCGGGGCGAACCCATCGGGCTCTTTCCTGAGGGGGGCCGGCAGCCGGGCGGAGCGCTGGGGACGGCCAAGCGCGGGGTCGGCCTGCTCGCGATCCGGGCGCGCGTGCCGATTGTCCCCGTCCACCTCCGGGGCACCTTCGACGTCCTGCCGCCGAGGGCGAAGGGTCTTCGACCGGGAAAAATTCGGGTTGCGTTCGGTCCATTGATTCCGTATACTACTGCCTCCCAAGAAGGAGTCGTTCCCCCGCGGCGCCACCAAGAGCAGTTGGCCGACGCCGTCACGCAAGCCTGGCGCCGTCTCGCGGGAGTATCGCCATGATGACAGCCGAAGAGACCACCGCCAGTTCCACGTTGTCCGACCTCTACGCCCAGAGCCTGCGGGTCATCACCGAGGGCCAGATCGTCAAGGGCCGCGTCATCGCCGTGAACCCCCAGGACGTCGTCATCGACATCGGCTTCAAGTCCGAAGGCTCCATCAACCGGATGGAGTTCCACGATCTCCAGGACCTTAAGGTCGGCGACAAGGTCGAAGTCTTCGTCGAGAACGTCGAGGATGAGCAAGGCATGGTCATCCTCTCCAAATACAAGGCCGACCGCCAGAAGGGCTGGGAGCGCATCGTCAACAACTTCAAGGAAGGCGACATCATCGACGGCCGGCCCGCGCGCAAGGTCAAGGGCGGCCTCATGGTGGACATCGGCATCGAGGCGTTCATGCCCGCCTCGCTGGCCTCGTTCAAGGGCTACGCCAACCTCGATGGCCTGGTCGGCCAGCCGCTCAAGTTCATCATCCTCAAGATCAGCCGGGCCCGGAAGAACATCGTCGTCTCGCACCGGGACTACCTGCTGCGCGAGAAGGACCAGATCCGCCGGACCCTCGTCGAGTCGTTGACGGTCGGGGAGCGGCGCAGCGGGACGGTGAAGAACCTGACCGACTTCGGCGCCTTCATCGATCTGGGCGGCATCGACGGTCTGCTCCATATCGGCGACATCTCGTGGGGGCGCATCGGCCATCCCTCCGACGTGCTGTCGGTCGGCCAGCAGCTGGATATCGTGATCCTCTCGGTGGACCGCCAGGCGAACAAAGTCTCCCTCGGCCTGAAGCAGCTGCTGCCCAGCCCCTGGCAGCACGCCGAGGAAAAGTACCCGGTCGGCAATAAGATCAAGGGCAAAGTCGTCAACCTCGTGCCGTACGGGGCTTTTGTGGAAGTGGAGCCGGGCATCGAAGGGCTCGTCCACATCTCGGAGCTCTCCTGGTCCAAGCGGGTCAGCCACCCCTCCGAGCTGCTCCAGGTCAGCCAGGAGATCGAGGCGGTGGTCCTCTCCGTCGACGCCAAGAACCAGCGGCTCTCGCTCGGGATCCGCCAGGCCAGCGGCGACCCGTGGCAGACGGCTAAGGAGAAGTACCAGCCCAACGCCAAGGTCCTGGGCCGCGTGCGCCAGCTGACCGATTACGGCGCTTTCATCGAGCTCGAGGACGGCCTGGAGGGCATGCTCCACAACGCCGACATCTCCTGGACGCGCAAGATCAACCACCCCTCCGAAGTCCTGAAGAAGGGCCGGATGATCGACGTCATTGTCCTCAGCTGCGAGCCGGAGAACCACCGGATTACGCTGGGCCTGAAGCAGCTGATGGTCGATCCCTGGCCGCAGCTCGTCGCCCAGTTCTCGATGGGCTCCGTCGTGGAGGGCACCATCACGAAGGTCGCCGGCTTCGGGCTGTTCGTGGAGATCGCGAAGGACGTCGAGGGGCTCATGCACCTCTCGGAGCTGGAGCTGGGCGCGAACGAGAAGCTGGAAGAGCGCTACAAGGTCGGCTCGAAGATCCGCGCCCAGGTCATCAAGCTCGATGAGATCGAGCGCAAGATCGGGCTGAGCAACAAGAATCTCCCGGATGCGGCCCCCTCCGGGTCGTAACTCCGGTTCCCCGCATCCCCAGCCTCATGAAGCCGCTTGCTGAGCAGCTCGACCTCATCCGGCGCGGCGCCGTCGAGATCATCAGCGAGGCCAACCTGCGCAAGAAGCTCGAGCAGCGCCGAGCCCTCGTCATCAAGGCCGGCTTCGATCCCACCGCCCCCGATCTCCACCTGGGCCACGCCGTCCTGCTGCGCAAGCTGCGCCACTTCCAGGAGTTGGGCCATCAGGTCGTCTTCCTCATCGGCGACGCGACGGCGCTGGTCGGCGATCCGTCCGGCCAGTCCAAGATGCGCAAGCTGATGACCGAGCAAGAGGTCGAGGCGAACGCCGAGACGTATCACGTCCAGGTGAAGAAGATCTTGCTCGACAAGCCGGGGCTGCTGGAGCGCCGGCGCAACAGCGAGTGGTTCGGCAAGCCCCATCCCTTCGGGCTCAAGGAGCTCGTCCAGCTGACCTCGAAGTACACGGTGGCCCGCCTGATCGAGCGGGACGACTTCCAGAGGCGTCTGAAGGCGGGGCAGGAGATCAGCATGCTGGAGTTCTTCTACCCGCTCATGCAGGGCTATGACTCGGTGATGCTCAAGGCCGACGTGGAGCTCGGCGGCACCGACCAGAAGTTCAACCTCCTGGTCGGCCGCGACCTGCAGCGCGCCTACGGCCAGGAGCCCCAGGTCGTCCTGACCATGCCGCTGCTGGAGGGCACGGACGGAATCCAGAAGATGTCCAAGTCGCTGGGCAACCACATCGGGATCGCCGAGCCGCCGGGCGAGCAGTTCGGCAAGCTCATGTCCATCCCGGACACGCTGATCCTCAAGTACTTCACCCTCCTGACCGACGAAGACCCCACCCGAATCGCCGAGGTGGAGCGCCAACTGAAGACCCGATCGGTCAACCCCCGGGATGTCAAAGCCGAGCTGGCCGAGCGGGTCGTCGCCATCTACCATGGCCCCCAGGCGGCTGCGAAAGCCCGCCAGGAGTTCGCCAAGGTATTTTCGCAGCGCCAGACGCCCACCGAGATGCCGACTGCGGTGCTGAAGGCTGATGCCAGCGGACGGGTTGATTTTATTGAACTCATTGTTGATGAAGGAGTTGCAGAAACGAGGAATGCGGCGAGACGGCTCCTGAAGCAGGGAGCCGTCAAGCTCAATGGGGTCAAGCTCTCCGCGGCCAAGCGGCCGCTGGCCGACTCCGCCGGCACCCTCCAGGTGGGCTCCCGCCATTTCAGGAAGCTGGTGGCAGCCGGCTAAGGCGCCGTCCCATTGACAAACCGGCCGAACTCGCTATACTACCCTGGTATCTTACGGCGATGGGAGAACGGTCCTGAAGGAGGTGAGTGATTCGATGAAGTCAGTTAGAGCACGAATTGCCCTGGGAGCGCTCCTGGCGGCTGTCCTCTCGTCCCCGGCGCTTTCAGCCGAGGAAGGGATGAAGGCGCTGCCGACGCTGCTCATCAAGGGGGAAGTGGTGTCCTTGGACACGACGGACCCGAGCGCGAACTTGCTCAAGGTCAAGGATCGCTACGGGTTTGAGACCCCGATCATCCTCAACCAAGAGACGAAGATCACGCAGGGGGAGGCGACGGCGAGCCCCACGGCCCTGAACGCCGGCACGCCCGTCGAGGTGGAGTACAACTTCGACGTCAACACGGCCAAGCGCCATGCGGTCACCGTCAAGGTGTCCACGCCGTCGGCTACGGCGGCGGCTCCGGCAGCTATCGAGCCGGCGATCCCGGCGGCGGCCACGGCAGCTCCTGCCGCGCCCCTCGCGGCGGCGGACCTCATGCCTTCGGTCGAAGCTCCGGTTCAACCGGACGCGGCCAGCGCTACCCCGGCGGAGGCTCCAGCATCAGCTGAGGAGCCGGCCCCGGCAACGCCGTGACGGGTCGGTTGCGGATCATTTGACGAGGTTCGGCAGACACGGCGGTCCGGCAGACGGACCGCCGTGTTCTGTTTGCGGATGACGTCCCCCTACAGCACGCCAACGCCCGCTTTTACCTACCGCAAGCCCGTGCGGGGCTCGCTGGTCTGGGCGCTGCGGTTTCTCGGCATCGTCGCCCTCGTGATCGTGCTGATGCGGCTGCCGAGGGCGCAGGACGCGCAGCTCTCCCACATCGACCTGCGCTGGTTGGGCTTCTGCATGCTGCTCACGGTCTGCCAGCTGCTGTTGGAAGCGTTCGTCTGGCAGTGGCTGCTCTCGGCGCAGCGGATCCGCCATCCGTATCCCAAGACGCTCCTCGCCTATCTCGCCAGCCAGTACCTGGGGCTGGTCACACCGGGCCATGTCGGCGAGTTCCTGGCCGCGGGCTACGTGTCGATGGACACGGGGATTACGATCGGCTATGCCCTCTCGAGCGTGGTGATGAAGAAGATCCTGACGTGGGTGACGATCGTCAGCTGCGGGATCTGGTCGCTGCCGCTGTTGGCGCAGCTGCCGCTGCTCCAAGGGGTCAAGTGGGCGGCGCTGGCGAGCGGGCTGGTGCTCTTAGCACTGTCGGTCGGGATCACCGTCTGGGTGCTCTCCCTGCGTCGGCTCGCCAGGCGATGGGAGCAGTTTTCCCCCTGGCAGATCGATCTGACCGAGTTCTGGTTCGGCATGCGCCATCTGCGGTCGATCACCCTGGTGCTGCCGCTGTGCGTCTGCGTCGCGGCCTTCAGCCTGGTGTTCGTGCAGCTTTCCGCCATCCTGCGCTCGCTGGGCATCGTCCTGCCGTTTCTGCTCGTGGCGAAGATCGTCGCGTTTAGCCGGATCGTCGCCCGGGTGGTGCCGATTTCCATCGTGGGAGTCGGATCCAAGGACGCCGCCGTCATTGGGATGCTGGCGCGCTACGGCGTCGATCCGGCCGTGGGGTTGACGGCGACGCTGTTGTTCCTGGTCTGCTCCTACTTGGTGACGCTGCTGGTGAGCGGATTGTGCTGGTGGATCAAGCCGCTCATGGTTCGCCGCCCCCTCTCCGTATCCCGACCATGACCTACCTCAAACAACTTGAACTCGGCCCCATGCAGAATTTCGTCTATCTCATCGGGGATCCCGACACCCATGAGGCGGCGGTGGTGGACCCGGGCTGGGAGGTGCCCCGCATTCTCCAGGCGCTGGATCGGGACGGCTACCGGCTGACCGCGGCGTTCGTGACCCACCATCATTTCGACCACGTCCAGGGCCTGGACGAGCTGCTAACACAGCGGGATGTGCCGGTGTATGTCCATGAGCGGGACGCTCCGCTGCTGGAGATCGCCCCCTCGAGCCTCAAGCCGGTCCATGGCGGCGAGACCGTGCGCATCGGTCAGGTCCCCGTGACGCTGATCCACACGCCCGGCCACACGCAGGGCTCTCAGTGCCTGGCGGTCAACGGGCGGTTGTTGTCCGGCGACACCCTGTTCATCGGCTCGTGCGGACGCTGCGATCTTCCCGGCGGCGACGCGGCCACGCTCTACCACAGCCTGGCGAAGCGGCTGCGCCCGCTGGATGACGAGACGATTCTCTGTCCCGGGCACAACTACGCCGAGGTGCCGACGACGCGTCTGGGCGACGAGAAGCGCAGCAACCCCTTCCTGGGCGCGGCAACACTCCACGACTTCCTGCATCTGGTGGGATCCTGATGGACGCCCTCACGGTCCCGGCCTCGTGCTCGGTGGCGCTCAAAGAATGGGCCAGCGTGCTGGCCGCCATCGGCCGCGGGGAGCAGCTGGTCCTCATCCGCAAGGGCGGGCTCATCGAGCCGGGCAGCGGCTTTGAGCTGATGGCGCAGACGTTCGTGTTCTATCCGACGTTCGAGCACCAGACGGTCCACTTCCTGCGTCCGGCTTCGCACGCACTCTTCGATGAGGCGCTGCGCACCCGCCCGCCGCAGGGCGTGGTGCCGATCGAGCTCGTCGGCATCGCGACGGCCTCGGCAGCCTCCCACGATTCGGGGATCGTGGAACGGCTGGGCGCGTTCCATATCTATAACGACGCCTTCCTCAGCCAGCGGCTGAAGTGGCAGCCGGAGCAGCCGCTGGTGATCGTGACGGTGCGGGCCTTCCGGCTGCCGACCCCCTGCCGGCTGACAGTGACCGGCCGCTATGCCGGATGCCGCTCGTGGGTCGAGCTGGAGAGGCCGGTTTCGCTGGAGGGAGCCCGTCCGGTGCTGGATGACGCGACGTTCCAGCAACGCGCAGCGCGGCTCGCCGCCCTCTTAACTGCCCGTTGATTCCCAAGCATGCGGGTGCTCGTCTTCGGTGCCGGGGCCATCGGCAGTGTGCTGGGCGGGCTGTTGGCGAAGGCGGGCCATGACGTCACGCTCTTGGGGCGCGCCTGGCATCTCGATGCCATCCGGCGCAGCGGGCTGCTCATCTCAGGGTTATGGGGCGAGCATCGCGTGGACCGCCTGACGATCGCCACAGACCCCGACGCACTCTCCCCTCCCGCGCCATTTGACTGGGTCCTGCTCACCGTGAAAGCCCATCAGACTGCCTCCGCGGTCGAGGCGGTCGCCCGGTTCTTGGGGCCCGCGACGCTGCTCTGCGCGTTTCAGAACGGCTTGGGCAACTACGAAACGCTCATCCGCCGCATCGATCCGTCCAAGATCGCCCTGGGGCGGATCATTTTCGGCGCTGAGATCGAGCCGGGCCGCGTGCGCGTCACCGTCTGTGCGGATGAGGTGCTCATCGGCGCGCCGGATGCGGGCGTTGCGCGCGAGCGGCTGACGCAGCTGGCGGCCGCCCTGCAGGCCGGCGGCATTCCCACCCGCGTGACGTCGACCATTCTCACGGCGCTGTGGGCGAAGGTCCTGTATAACTGCGCGCTGAACGGCCTCTCGACGCTGCTGGAGGTGCCCTACGGGAAGCTGCTCGAGGAGCCGGCCACCCGCCGACTGATGCAGGAGGTGATTGAGGAAGCCTATCGGGTGGCGCAGGCCCACCACATGGCGTTGGAGCCCTCAACGGCCCCGGTGTACTGCGAGCGCTTGTTCACCCGATTGATCCCGGATACGGCGGCGCACCGCTCGTCCATGCTCCAGGATTTGCGCCGCGGCAAGCTCACCGAGATCGAGACGCTGAACGGGGCGTTGGTGCGGTTGGCTCACGAGGCCGGTCTTGAGGCGCCGGTCAACAGGCTGATCACGCGCCTCGTGCACGAGAAGGAGCGGTTCATGGGGCTGACGACAGGGCCGCCGTCAGATTCGGCGTGAACGTGCGGTCGCCGACCAGCCTGGCACCCTGGAACAGGCGCAGGCGCACCTCGGCACCCCGGACGCGGGCCGTGGCACTCAACGTCAGGCGCATCGGCTGCTCGGGCAGGACGTAGATCGGGATCTGGCCGTCGGTCTTCGCGATGAACGGCACGCGGCAGTTGAAGCGAAACGTATGCTGGCCCGGCATGAGGAAGAAGAGCCGCCGGCCCCCCGCGTTGACGACCACCGTCTCCGGTTCCTCGTTCCACCGCACCTCGGCGCTCAACGTCGTCCCCAGCTCCTGCTGGAACTCCACCTCGACGGGGACGGAGCCGGGCGGTCCCGCCAGCGGCGGGGTGATCGGCAGCGCTCTGGCTGGCGTGGGGGTCGGGCCGCCGGGAGGCGCCATGGCTCGGATGGCTTCGGGCCATGCGGGACGCCCCGCCCCGACGCTCAACCCTGGGCCCGGCGGCGGGGAGAGCGCCGTGACGGGGTCCTGGAGAGGAGCGCTGATCGGCGTCAGCTCGACGATCGTCTTGCCGTAGTTAATCGTGGCAAGAATGTGGGTCAGCTCGTGTGCCGAGACCCCATCGGGCATCCGGAGCTCAACCGCCGCAGCGCTGCCGAAGTCCGCGGTGTCGGGATACGCTACGAGCGCGCCTTTGTCGAGCGGCACGGTCCGGCCGTCATAGGTCTTCGCCAGGTACTGGTCCAGAGAGTAATTCAGGTGGGGCGGGTGGGCGCCCTCGTAGGAAAACCGCAGCGATACCTGTCGGCCGGTGATCGTGCCGCGCGCGGCGACCGTCCCGCCGGGCCACGCCGGCCCCTGGGGCTGATGCGCAGCATGGCCGTAGAAGAATCTCGGATTGGGACTCATGCACCCGACGGCTGCGGCCGCTGCGATGAGGCCCGTGAGGAGTCGAGCGAAGGGACGGCGCATGACCCCCGTATTCTATCGTGCCCCAGTCAATTTGTCAGCCGCGCTCGGTCCGTAGCATGGGCGGCTGCAGCGGGTCCTGGCAAGCTCTGCGGCCACGACTCCTGCTGCCTGCGGCACCCCGGCTCGCTCAGGCGGCGGTTCCGGGCGCCCGGCTCGGCGGACCGGCCGTGAACTCGGCGCCGCTTTAGCCGGCGCCTCAAACAGCACGGCCGGGGTCTAGGAACAGTCCGCCTGCGCCGGGCTGAACCGCCGATTCGCTCGCTCGGGCTGCCGCAGGCGCAGGGCCTCCGTGTCGCCGCTCACCCCAACGTGCGCACGCCCGCAGCTGCCGCGTCCCGGCGAACGGGCGCGCCCTGCCAGGACCCGCCGCAGTCGGGTGCGTTGACACTCCGACGAGCCATCTGTTAGACTGTCTCAATCGTGAGATTGACGATTGTCGATTGCCGAGTATCCGACAACACAATCGTCAATCGCAAATCGTCAATCGACAATCTCCAGCTAAACAGGTGTCGAGGTTCATGCCCGCCGCATCCCGCCGTGGACTCATCATCATCTACACCGGAGACGGCAAAGGCAAGACCACCGCGTCGCTGGGGGCGGCCTTGCGCGCCCTGGGGCATGGCTGGCGCGTGCTGGTGATCCAGTTCTTCAAGGGTGACTGGCCGGTGGTCTTCGGCGAGCTGGAGATGAGCCGGCGGCTGGCCCCCCAGTTCGAGCTGCTCCAGCTCGGCAAGGGCTTCGTCCAGCACATGGGCGACAACAAGCCGCTGGCGGAGCACCTCGCGGCGGCGCAGGAAGCGCTGCGGATCGCGAAGGAGCGGATCGCCTCAGGCGCCTACGATTTGATCGTGCTCGATGAGATCATCTACGCGATCGACTACGCGGGCGTGCAGCTGGTGTCGTTGGAGGACGTCCTGGGGTTGCTGGACGCCAAGCCCCCGTCGCTGCACCTGGTCCTGACCGGCCGCAACTGCCCGCAGGCGCTCATCGACCGCGCCGATCTGGTGACCGAGATGCGCGAGGTCAAGCACCCCTGGCAGCAGAAGGTCCCGGCGCAGGTGGGGATCGATTATTAAGGCGGTGATGAGGTGATGAAGAACAAGCGGCAGATGGGTGCTGATCGGCGTCGTCATAGTCGCGTCCTGGTGGACGGGATGGAGCGCGCACCGGCGCGCGCCATGCTGAAGGCCGTCGGTTTCACCGACGCGGACCTGAAGCGGCCACTCATCGGCGTCGCCAACACGTGGATCGAGGTGATGCCCTGCAACATCCACCTGCGCCGCCTGGCGCAGCGGGTGAAGGCGGGCGTGCGCGCGGCCGGAGGGACCCCGATCGAGTTCAACACGATCGCCGTCTCAGACGGGATCTCGATGGGCACGGAGGGCATGCGCGCCTCGCTCATCAGCCGCGAGGTGGTCGCGGATTCGATCGAGCTGGTCGTGCGCGGCCATCTCTTCGATGGGGTGGTGGCTCTCTCCGGCTGCGACAAGACCATTCCCGGCACCGTGATGGCGCTGCTGCGGTTGGATCTGCCGTCGCTGATGCTCTATGGCGGCTCCATCGCCGCGGGGCGGTTCAACGGCCGCGACGTGACGATCCAGGATGTGTTCGAAGGCGTCGGCGCGTGCGCGGCCGGGCGAATGAGTGCTAAGGCCCTGAAGGACCTCGAGAACCGCGCCTGCCCGGGACCGGGTGCTTGTGGCGGCCAGTTCACCGCGAATACCATGGCGATGGCGATCGAGGTGCTCGGGCTCTCACCCATGCACAGCGCCAGCGTGCCGGCGATGGACAAGGCCAAAGACCGCGTCGCGTTCAACGCCGGGCGGCTGGTGATGGAGCTGGTGCGCCGCAATCTGCGCCCCCGTCAGATCGTGACGCGGCGGGCCATCGAGAACGCCATCGCCGCCGTCGCCGCGACGGGCGGATCGACTAATAGCGTCCTGCACCTGCTGGCCATCGCCCGCGAAGCCGGCGTGCCGCTGACCATCGACGATTTCGACCGGATCAGCCGGCGCACCCCGCTGCTGGCCGACATGAAGCCATGGGGGCAGTTCGTGGCGACGGACTTGTATGCAGCGGGCGGGGTGGGCCTGGTGGCCAAGCGATTGCTCGCGGCGCGGCGGCTGCATCCCGCATGCCTGACCGTCACGGGCCGCACGATCGGCGCAGAGGCCCGGCGGGCAACGGAAACGCGCGGCCAGCCCGTGGTGCGGCCCGTGGCTCGCCCGTTGCGTCCGAGCGGAGGGCTCGTGATTCTTCGCGGCACGCTCGCCCCCGAGGGATGCGTGGTCAAGATCACCGGGCATGAGCCGATGCGCCACGTCGGTTTGGCCCGCGTCTTCAACTCCGAAGAAGCGGCGTTTGCGGCGATCAAGCACCGGCGGATCAAGCCGGGGGATGTGGTGGTCGTGCGCTATGAAGGCCCCAAGGGCGGACCGGGGATGCGGGAAATGCTGGCGGTGACCGCCGCGCTCGTCGGGCAGGGGCTCGGCGGGTCCGTGGCTCTGTTGACCGATGGACGCTTCTCCGGTGCGACGCGCGGGCTGATGGCGGGCCATGTCTCGCCGGAAGCGGCCTGCGGCGGCCCCATTGCGCTGGTGCGCGACGGGGATCCCGTTTCGTTCGATATCGCCGCTCGCCGTCTTGACGTGAAGCTCTCCGCCGCCGAATTGGCGAGGCGGCACGCCCGATGGCGGCCGCCCGCGCCGCGCTACACCGCCGGCGTCATGGCCAAGTACGCCCAGCTCGTCTCCTCGGCGTCTGAGGGCGCGGTCACCGGTTTCCAAAAAGCGTCTACTCAGCCTGCATCGAGAACTGTCCGTAAGCTGTGACTCGCTGGGATGGTGGAACTGGCAGACACGATAGGTTGAGGGCCTATTGCCGCGAGGCGTGGGGGTTCAAATCCCCCTCCCAGCATTCTTTAAATCCGCTTATTCTTATTGACAACACTTCCCACACTTGCTAGTGTGTCAGCGTTAGCACACCACAAGCGATTGTGGCTCAGAGACGCACGCAACCGGAGCAAATCGTTCGACCCCCATCAGCGGCATTCGCCTCAAGCATGAGGGCGCTGCGACAGTACGTGGGCGATCAGCTCGCTTCCCCAAGGACCTCGTGTCGTTGGGGATTTTTTATTGGCTCGTAACCATCTGACAGGAGGGACGGGGCAGTGAGCGGAGAGCGCGGACGGTGGCTCCTGATCGGCGCGGTCGTGATCTTGGCCGGCGTGGCACTCGGCGAAGAGCTCTACCGGCGGGACATCGCCCGGCGCTATCACATGGTGGTCGAAAGCCGACACCAGCTTGAGGCGCAGTTTGGGGAATTCCTGACGTCGCATGAACAGCTGAAAGCGGAATTGCAGACGGAGCAGCAGCGTTCGAAAGCGCTCTCGGAGGGCCTCGCACAGACCCAAGCCGAGTTGGACGAGTCGCTGGCACGGCTAGCGCAGGAGACGCAGCAGGCGCGGGAGTTCGAGACGCGCTTCAGCGCCATGCGCCAGCAGATGGATCAGCTGCAGGGGGAGCTGGCGGCGGCCCTCCAGGATCGCAGCGCGCGTGCCAAGACCGGCGGGGCGGCCGCGGTGCAGCTCGAACGGGTGATGGTCAGCAGCGCCGGCACCTCGGCCCTGGAAGGCCGCGTGCTGTCCGTCCATCGTGATTGGCACTTCATCGTCCTCGATCTCGGCTGGGGCGAAGTCAAGATTGGCGATACGGTGTCCATTCTCCGTAACAGCCAGATGCTGGCAAAGGCGCGGGTGGAACGGGTGCAAGCGGAGGTCTGTGCGGCGACGGTCCTTCCGGACTGGGAGACCGCCGACATCCAGGTCAACGACGTGGCCAGCCTGCTCTAGATGACGAGTGTGCGTCACGACGAACGATCGGCCCTCCTTCGCCAGGAACTCGACCCTTGGGCGGGGCTTCGGAGCGGCTCCGCCCCACGCCTGCTGGTGCTGACGGCGGCGCTGGGAGGCTGGGTGTTCGCACAGGCGGCGGGACTGGCGGCCGAAACCTCCAATCCCGTGCCGATGGAGACCACCTCGGTCATCCTGAGACTGGATGCCACCGAGCCGCTCGCCATCCGGACGAAGTTTCAGGCCTCGCCCCCGCTCGTGACCATCGAGTTTCCCGCCCAACAGGTTGCCGCCTCATTGCCGGAGCGTGCCGTGGTCTCGCACGGTGTCGTACACACCGTGACGGCGCGCTACGAGAGCAGCGGGCCGATGCGCCGCGCCAAGCGCTCCCTCCGGTCGCTGCACATCGGGTTGCGGGGGTCCTACCCGCACCGCATCCGCTCTGAGCCCGGCCGGATCATTGTGGAGATCGATCACCCGGCCTCCATCGGCGGAACGGCGGTTGACGTGGGCCTGAAGGGTGTGACGGTCATCGGCGGGCTCGGCCCGCGCCGCGTCACCGAGCGGTTTCGAGCGATGCAGGAGGCGCTGGCCCGCGCGACCCCCACGCCGTGGACGCTCCAGCTGCGCCAAGGGTCAGCACAGCCGGTCGAGCCATCCGGGATGCCGTCCTCATCACCTCAGGAGGCTCGCCGCCTCGAGACGCGCACCGGGCAGCCGCAGCGGTGGCCCTCCGCCCAGGATCGCTCCGGGACCGGCCGCTCAACGCCCGGCGCCGTGATCGGATTGTTCGCGCTCGCCGTCGTGCTAGCGGGCCTGTGGCGGCTTGCCACCAGCCGCCCGCTGGAGGGACTGTGGGCTCGTCGCGTGGCAGGACAGACGCACGGCCGGCCCCCCTCAGGGCTCGTGCTCATCGATCAGCTGGCGTGGAAAGCGTTTGAGCGGCAAGGCTACCAGCTGATCTCCGAGCTCGAATCGGCTCAGCCGCTTCCCGGAACGCTGCGCGTCATGACCAAGAACGGCCTCAAGGCGGCGCTGATGTTGATTGGCGACGGCCCGTTTCTTGAGAAACAGACGGTGGAGCGGTTCATTGAAGCCATGCGACGCGTCGGGGTCGATGAGGGGTTCCTCGTGGCCTCGGGATCGTTCACGGTCCCCGCCCAACGCATTGCGAAAGAGTACCGGGTCACCCTGATCGGCCGCGAGCAGCTGGCGGAGCTGCTGAGCGTGGGGGCGGCCAGCGAATTTCTCACGAAGCAGCTCGAACAGCAGCAGGCACGGCTTGACGAGGCGAAAGAAACGTTGCGGCAGTACGCGGCGGAATTGGACACGCTGCGCGCTCAGCGCAATGAGGCGAGCTGGTATCTGGGGGAAGAACGCGCCAACACGGCGCGCCTGGACGCCCAGCTGGCGGAGCTCACACAGCAGGTCCACCACCACGACGCGGAGCTCGAGCGGTGGAAGCAGGAGGCTTCGACGCTGCACACGCGGTGGGAGGAAAGCGAGTGGTACCTGGGAGAGGCGCGGGAGCGCGCGCGCTTCTTCGAGGGGCAGCTGGGTGCGCTGCAGGAGCTCACGGCGCGCGCCCAGTCGCTTGAGAAGGAGCGCGACGAGGCGCAGCGGGACGGCCAGGAAGAGCGGGCGAAACGCGAGGCGCTGGACGTCGCCTTGGCCGACCTGCAGCGCCATCTCGAGACGGCCAGCGATCGGCAACGGGAGCTCCAGGAGGGGCTTGACCGGTTGCGGCGCGAGCTCGACGCGGTCCGGAGCTTCGGTGAGCGTCGACGCACCGCGCGGGTGCGCGTCGCTCAGGCGTTTCTGGAAGTGCACGATGATGAGGAGCCCATTTTCTCCGGCACACCGCGCGATGTCAGCGGGACGGGACTTGGCGTTGACTTGGACCGGGATGTGCCGTTGCCGCCGTCGCTTCGTGTGCGGCTGAACCTGCCAGGTTTTAGCGAGCCGATCGAATCCAGGGCCCGCCTCGTGTGGCGGCGCGCGGATGAGCGTTCCTCCGGCGTCCAGATCGGATGCCAGCTGCTGGACGTGTCCGGCGCGGTGCGGGCGCGGATCAACAAGACCATCGAACAGGCCGTAGCACCGTCCTAGACGGATCCACAATGAAGGGGGAAGGGTAGACACTCATGCAGGAGCGACGGTCGACGGTGCGTGTGAATGTCCGTTCTCGGGCGCAGTATTGTCCGATCGAGGACCTGCTCCCGCGCGATGGGCGGATCACTAATCTCAGCGAGCGGGGTGTCGGGCTGCTGGTGCAGGAGCCGCACCGGGACGGCGAACAGATCACCGTGAATTTCTCGCTGCCTGGAGACGAGGATCCCCTGACCGCCACCGGCGTGGTCCGCTGGTCCGCTCCGCCGACGTCAAAAAGCCGCTGGCACCCGCTGGGGCTTGAGTGGCTGCCATTGGAAGAATCGATCCGCACCCGGCTGCAGCGGTTTCTCTACCGAGGAAGCTGGTCGTCGCCTGACACCGAGATCGCTTCGCCTCGTTCCACCACGCAGGAGCCGATGGTCCAGCGGATGACCTGGACCGTCGTCGGCATCCTCGCTCTCTTCGCCATCGGCCTGCTGGGATCGTGGGTGTTTTCCATCGAACGGGAGAACCGCGAGATGGACACCGCGATCCAGCATCGCAACGTCGTCATCCATCGGCTCCAGCGCGCGGAGGACACGCTTCGGCAGGAGTTGGGGTCGGCCAAAGCCCATCTGGCGTCGGCCGCGGCGGAGGTGGCGCGATTGGACCAAGCCACCCACGAACTGGGCGGGGAGGCGGAGCGTCTCACCCAGGACGTCGTCTTCTTCCAGCACTCCTACGCGCTGGCCCGCGAGGAGCGGGATGAGCTCATGCAGCGCGTCCTGGATCTGGAACAGGAGCGCCTGGCCCTCAGCCAGCGCCTCTCCTCAGTCCCCGAACTGCGCCGCGCCATCCGCGACGCCGTCACGCTGCGTCGCAAAGCCGAAGAGACGGAGCGGCGCGCCCGCATCCATGCCTTGCGGGAACTGGAGCGGCACCAGCTGGCCAATGGCAATCGCGGCTACCTGACGCGCGAAGGACGCCAGACCGCCGTCACGCCCTCAACGGTGTGGATCAAGGTCCACGACCCCGCCGAGTCAGTTCCGTAGTTCCCCACTTGGGTTAGGGTGTCTGGCGCCGTTCCTTCACGTAGACGCTGCGCTCGAACTGCTTCGCGTACGCCTTCAAGTCCGCACCCACCTGCGCCACCTGCCCCGGATGCGCTAAACGCTGGGGATCGGGGATGACCAGCGCAATGGACATCGACAGGAGGGGCAGCTTGACCTCCTGCCCCTTGCGGTCCACGTGGAGCAGGTAGCCGCGCGCGCGGTCTGCCGGCTCGTAGAGGTCGGGCACCATCGCGTCGAACCGCTGGATGATGGCCTCGCACAGCCCTTCGGCGCGATCGGTCTTGGTGATCACGATGAAATCATCCCCGCCGATGTGGCCGACGAAGTCCTCGGGGCTGCCGTGGAGCCGTGACGCCTCCAACAGCACCGTCGCCGTCCGCTGGATCGCGTCATCCCCCCGCTTGAATCCGTAGTGGTCATTGAGGGCTTTGAACCGGTTCAGGTCGATGTAACAGACGGCCAGCCGTCCGCCGGAGGCGATGCACCGCTCCAGCTCCCGCTCGATCGACAGGTTGCCCGGCAGCTTGGTCAGGGGATTGGCCTCAAGGTCCCGCGTGGCGCGGCGCAACACCATCTGCACGCGCGCCAACAGCTCCTGCGGCTCGAACGGCTTCACGAGGTAATCATCGACGCCGGCGTTCATCCCGTACACCTTATCCTGGACCTCGCCCTTGCCGGTGAGCATGATGATCGGCACATGCCGCAAGAGGACATCCTGCCGGAGCCGTTCGCACACCTCCGGGCCGGTCAAGCCGGGCATCATGAAGTCGATGATCAGCAGGTCCGGGGCATGCGCCTTGACCGCCTCGAGAGCCCGCTGGCCGTCTTCAGCCTCGATGACTGCAAAGCCGCTCGGCTCGAGGATCGAGCGGAGGATATCCCGCAGATCCGGATCGTCGTCGGCGACCAAGATCGTCGCGCTCATCACGTGGCGGGCAGGCTGATGAAAAAGGTGCTGCCTTTGCCGTGCTCCGAGCGCACCCAGATCTGTCCTTGGTGCGCCTCCACGATGCGTTTGACCAACGCCAGCCCCAGGCCTGTCCCACGGACCTGCTGGTTGATCGCGTCGTTGGCCCGGTAGAACTCCTGGAAGAGCTTGGGCAAATCCTCCGTGGAGATCCCGCAGCCGGTGTCGCTCACCGAAGCCAGGACCGAGCCGCCGTCTCGCTTGAGGGCCACCCGGATCGCACCGTGCTCCGGCGTATACTTGATGGCATTGGAGAGCAGGTTGAGGAAGACCCGCTGGAGATGCTGGGCATCGCCGAGCAGCTCCGTGACGCCGTCGCGGTCCACGGTGTAGCGGATCTGCTTCGCCTGCAGCTGCGGATGGACCAGGTCATGGACGCCGGAGAGCAAGTCCTCCAGCGGAATGGGCCGGCGCTCCATCGTGACGCGTCCGGATTCGATGCGGGCAATGTCCAACAGGTTATTGATCAGCCGGGTGAGGAGGTCCGCCTGTTTCTCGATCTTCTCGATCCGCTCGCCCTGGGGCTTGCCCAGTGTCCCAAACTGCCCGCTGGCCAGCAGGGACGCGTAGCCCTTGATCGCGGCCAGCGGCGTGCGCAATTCGTGGGAGACCATGGAGACGAAGTCGCTCTTGGCCTTGTTCAGCCGCAACAGCTGGACATTGGCTTCGGCCAGCTCCCGTGTGCGCTGCTGGACTTTCTGCTCCAGGTTGCGCTGGGCCGTCCACGTCGCCTCGTACAGCGCGGAGTTCTCCACGGCGCTGGCCAGCTGATTCGCCAGAATGGCCACCAGTTCTTCATCCGCCTTCGGATTCACGCCGCCGATGCCGGCGCGTCCCACCAGGAGGCAGCCGGCCGGTCCGGAGTGGGGGATGACTCCTGCGACGACGACGCTGGGGACTCCCAGCAGTTCCAGGAGCTTGCGCTGCGCCGGATTGATCACGGCGGCGGCTCTGAGCGTGGTGGGCGCCGGGTTCATGAGGATGTGCTTGAGCAGCGCGCTCTCCACCAAGTGCGCCGTCAGCTGCTCGGCGACGGTCGAATCCACGCCGACCAGCGAGTGCCACTGGATAGCGTCGAGCGACGGGCAGAGCCCGAGCAGGCCTTTGGAGAATCCGAAGTTCGTCACGATCGTCGCGTCCAGCTTGCTGAACACTTCATCCGGCCGCAGGCTGACCTGAAGCTGCCGTCCCAATTGGTGCAGCGACATGAGGGAGGCGAGCCGCCGGTCCAGCTCTTCCTGCGTCTGGTGGAGCTCGAAGTCGGTCCGGATGATCAACTTGGCCTGCTGGTCCAGCTGGTCGTAGGCGGCCCGCAGCCGATCCAGCTCGTCGAGCCGTCGACGAAACGCCTCCGCTTGCCGCCTCGAAAGCTCCGCCTTGACGGCCAGCACCACCAGGCTTGCCGCCAGCACGAGGGCCATGCCGAAGGCCTGCGGCGACCAATCAAAGGCCAGGGTCACCACGAGCGTCGCGGCGATGCCGATGAACAGTACGAGGTAGATCATGATCAGCTTCCCAGTGCCACCACCAGCACCGCGCCGTTCTGGGTGGCGGTCCGTTCGTAGATCGATGCCGCGCCGAACGGTGCCTGCTCCCCATAGGTGTAGCATCCGGCCAGGGGAGTCGTCTGCCCGACGACCTGACGGATGCGCGCAATTTCCATGCGGGCATGCTCGGCGCCGAGCAGCTTGCGCCGCAGCGCCGAATCGAACACCAGGACGCAGGCGATATGATGGATCGATTGGATCGCCTGTTGGGCGGCGGCATGGGCTGCGTCCAGTGCCAGCTCCCGGCTGCCGATCATCAGCTGCAGCCACGCCCCCTCCGCGATCTCTCCGCTGCACGAGAGGCTTCCATCGTCTGAGAAGGCGACGACATTGCGCAGCAGCCAGCGAGTGGACGCTTCCGACTGGACGCCCAGCGGATACGCGATGCCCTGGCGCGTCAGCCCTTCGTGTTTGATCCGCCGAACCAGCTCGGCTCCGAAGTACTCCTCGTAGACCGAGGCCGCGGGCTGCTGATCCAGCTCATAGAGGACGTTCGCGCGCGCCCGGGTGACCCGCCGCGGCTTGCTGATGGGGGCGAAGCCGTGTTCGATGCCCACCCCGATTTTGACCGAGCCGCCGAGTAGCGCGCCGACCACCGCCTGGCTCACGACGCGGTCATTGGCATACTGGAATGTCTGCGTGAAGCGCAAATCATCCCCCGCCATGCCGCCCACAATGAGGGCGCTGGTGCCCAGGACCTCCTGGATGCCGCGGACCACGTCGCCATAGGTGGTGACCAGGCCGTCTCCAAAGAGCAGCAAGCCCACCCGCGGCGTGCCGCGCAAATCTCGGATCGCCGCGAAGGCTGCCTGCTGACCGGCCTCCCGCGGCGCGCGGTCCACCGCCTCACCAAGCCCCACGCTGCAGGAGAGCCCCGGGCACGCCAGCAGCATGACGATGCAGGTATGGCTGACCGGCCCCTCCGGCAGGATCTCTCCCGCCGTGCTCACTCCGGCGATCGGCACCGTCCCGAGCACCGAGCGGATCCCCTGCAGGAGCTGGTGTTGATCAAACCACGAGGATCCGAAGACGATGGCCAGCTTCGGCATGACCGCTCCCAGCCGTCCGAGGGCGGCATCAGCCGCCTCCCGTCCGGCGCGCAGCGCATTGGCTTGCGCACTCCATCCGACGGCAGCGATAAGGGGTTCAGACATCACTCCTATGAGTATAGCTGATCTCTTACGGCATCAACCAGTTAGCGCAAGCGCAAGGCGGGGGATCATCGGCGGGCCGAGGCGAGCTTGATCCGCCGCTTCCAGGCGTAGAGCGACTCATCGGCGGCTTCCAGCACCTCTTTGGACGTTTCCGAGTCCTGCTGGATGCGGCTCACGCCGACGCTGAGCGTCACGCAGGCCACACCGCGTGACTCGCCGTCCGGCACCGGGATGCTCACCTTCCGGAGCTTCTCGGCGACCGAGGTGGCCTGTGCTAGCGTCGTTTCGGGCAGGGCGATGACGAACTCATCCCCGCCGAAGCGCGCCAGGAGATCTGACTGCCGCAGCATGGTCTTGAGCTCCTCGGCGACGTGCGTCAGCAGCACGTCGCCGGCAGCGTGTCCCAGCCGGTCGTTGACCTGCTTGAAGCCGTTGACGTCGATCATCAGGCAGGCGAGCGGGCGCTCATAGCGTTTGGCGCGCTCCCACTCGAGCTCCCAGCGGTTCAGGAAGAAGCGCCGGTTATACAGTCCGGTGAGCTCATCGGTCGTGGCCAGCTGCCGCAGCCGCTCGGACGTGCGTCGCAGGGCGGCGGTGCGCCGGGCGACCGCCCGTTGCAGGATCCACGTCCGCGCCGCCAGGATCCAGACGATGACGGTCACCCCGCCGCCGGCCACGAGGCTCAACCCGATGAGCAGGACGTTGAACCACGACAGCGCCTGGACGACCCGCGTGGCACCCGGCTGCATCTGGAGCCTCCAGCGCGTCGCATCCAGCACGACGTCGCGCTGCGCAATCACCGGGCCGTTGGCATCGGCCGGCGCCCGCCAGTCGCTGGAGCGGTAGAGCACCGCCTCGCCATCCAGCAGCTGCGCGGGATGGGGCTGGAGCACGCCGGAGGTAAAGAAGTCCTCCAGCAGCGGCTTCAGGTCAAACGCGCCCAGGATGGCGCTGCGACGGTCGGCGGCAGTTTTCAGGGGTTCCAGCATCACCAGCAGGATGCGCCCCTCCCTCGTGGTTACGGCGAAGGTGGAAGGCACCTGCCACGCCCGGCGCAGCTTCGCGCGCCCCGTCGCCGCGCGATTCAGCTGGGCGAGCTCCGCCTTGAGCAAGTGCTGGGGGAGCGCCCACCAGACGAGCGGCTGATCAGCCCGGATCAAGCCGATGCCCATCAGGTGGCGCGTATGCTCAACGGCGCTCGCACCCATTGCCTGCAGCTGGGGGAAGGTCAGATCGGCGCGGCGATTCAGGGTATCCCGGATGAACGTCAGGGTCCCGCGGCGGCTCTGGAGCGACCGGACGAGCTGGTTGCCCGCCAGCGAGATCACGGTATGCGTATCGCTCTGGAGGGCGTGGTGGCGGCCCCAGCGGATCAGGAGGATCAACCCGAGCAGGAGAGCGCTGGTGAGGAGCGTGATCCCCGAGGCGATGAGGATCCGCCGATAGCGCCTGGTCGTGAGGCGCAGCCACCCCGCCTGCAGCTGGGTGCCCCACATAGCGCTATTCTAATCCCTGACGGCGCGCAGCGTCCAAGAAAAACACCCGCCTCAGGCGAGGCGGGTGCGTGAACGCGCGATCAAGATTAGAATCCCGCAACCGACGTGCAACCGGTGGGTGGCTTGCTCTTCTTCACTTTTTCCAGGAGTGCCTGGGCTTCCTGCAGCGCCTTGGACTCGGCCGCATCCTTGGTCGCACCCTGCGCCTTGACGACCCAGGCGCCGGGATCGGTGTTGTCGATCGTCGTGTGGTAGATGGCCTCCAGCCGGTAGGTCACAATGGTGATCGGCCAGCCGGCTAGCTGCGTCTTGCGCTCGGAGTATTCTTCAACCTTCGGCATTCACGGTTTTTCAATCGGGGCGGCGACCAGGTTGCCCCATTCGGTCCAGCTGCCGTCGTAGTTCTTGACGTTGGCATAGCCCAGCAGATACTTCAGCACGAACCACGTGTGGCTGGACCGCTCGCCGATGCGGCAGTACGCGACCACCGGCCGCTCCCCCGTAATCCCGGCCCCTCCGTAGAGCGCACGCAGCTCCTCCACGCTCTTGAACGTGCCGTCGTCATTGCAGGCTTTCCCCCAGGGGATGCTCTTGGCGCCGGGGATATGCCCCCCCCGCTGGCAGGTCTCGGGAAGGCCGGGCGGTGCGAGGATCTCGCCGGTGTACTCCTGCGGGCTTCGGACGTCGACCAGCTGGACCGAGCGGTCTCTCACCGCGGCCATCACGTCAGGCAGAAACGCCCTGATGGAGAGATCCGGCCGCGGCACCTTGTAAAACGCCGGCTTGAGCTTGGAGGCGCCGGTCGTCAGCTCGCGGCCCTCCGCGATCCACTTCTTGCGCCCGCCGTTCATGAGGCGCACGTCCCGGTGGCCGTAGACCTTCAACTGCCACAGCGCCCAGGCGGCGAACCAGTTGTTGTTGTCGCCGTAGAGGATGATGGTCGTGTTGTTGTCGATGCCGGAGTCCCCCAGCAGCTTCTCGAACTTCTCCTGGGGAATGATGTCGCGCCGCAGCGTGTCGCACAGCTGCGTGTCCCATGCCCAGCCCACCGCGTTGGGCACATGCCCCTCGCCGTAGGCTGTGGTGTCGACGTCCACCTCCACGATGCGGATGGTCGCGTCGTTCAGGTGCTGGGCGACCCAGTCCGTGGACACCAGGACCGCCTGCTGCGTTGCGGGAGAGGTTTGCACCGCCATGAGAGCCTCCAGGGGTTGAGTGCCGGTGAATCGAGAAAACTCTATTCTAGACCTGCTCACCGATGCTGTCAAGCGTGTGACGTGTCCAACAGAGGCGGGTGAGGAGTTGCGCTACGGACTGACTGAAAGCGGGAGGGGTACGGTCAGCCGCTCAACTTGGCTCGGAGCGATCTCGACGATGTGTCGAAAGACGTAGCCCCCAGGAAGTGGCTCGGGGGCGACATTTCCTGTGGCCACGATGATCTCGTAGCTCCCTGGAGCCAAATTGCTGAAATGAAACATCCCCACCGCATCCGTCATCGCCACCACGCGGTTGTCCGTATCGGCCAACGACGACAGCAGCAGTTGTGCGTGGCGCACAGGGACGCCATCCGGGTCGACGACTGTCACCACCAAGTGGCCTGACGGCCACATCGTCATATCGTGTTGCGCGGCGGATCCGGTCAGCGTGAACGGTTCGCGGACATGGCCGTACTCGGCGGCCTCAACCTCCAGCAGATAGCGCCCCCGGGCGAGTCCCTCGAGCCGATACCGGCCCGCCGCATCCGTTGAGCTTGCCAGGTGAGTGGAGAGGAAAAACACGTCATCAGCCTCCTGGACGTCCTCAATCGGTTCCATGAGGAAGACGCTCGTCTCGGCATCGGCGATCGGCTGACCCGTGCGGCTGTCACGGATGGTTCCGCTGAGCACCGCGCTGCCCAGATGCACCTGGAAGTTCCGCTGCCGATCTGATGCCGCCAGCTCAAACATCGTTCGGTATTCGTCCGCGCCGTCCAGGATAATCAGTTGGTAGTCGCCCGGGGCGAGTCCCTCAAATGCAAAGCGTCCCTGCGCGTCGGTCGGTTCGGCCGCCTGCGTCAGGACGTGAGTGGCCGCGTCATCCTGCAGCGGCTCTGAAGGACGCGTCTGAGACACTATGACTTTCACATCGGGTACCGGCGCGCCGGCTCGATCGACGCGGCCCGTGACGGAAATCCCTTCGTCAATCTCGAAGACGACGGTGCGGGTCTCTCCGCGGCGCAGCGCGATATCGGCTGAGCGCACAACCGCGGATGGCGGGCTACCCACCTGAGGCTCGAGCACGAGCTGGTAGCGCCCCGGCGGCAGGTCAGTCACCTGCCAGCGGCCGCTCGCGTCCGTCAGTCCTGCATGGAGAGTCCCAGTCAGCCGCACGGTCCGTCCAGCCACCCCGCCCCCCGCCGCATCGCGCGCGATGACCATCACCGTGGCTCCGGTCTTCGAAAGAACCATCTCAACACCCTCAAGCACCCGGCCCGGCCGGACGATGACCTCCGTCGAAGCGGGAAAATAGTCCGGATGACTGGCCGCCAACTGATAGGGACCTTGGGGAAGGCCAGTTAGCTCGAAGCGTCCATTCGCGTCAGTGCGTGATCGCGAGTTGGGGTTGTGCGCTTCGACCTTGGCCTCGTATGCAGCCTGGGCTGCAGAGTCCTCCTCAATTCCCTCGGGCGCAACCATCTGAACGTAATACACCAGCATCTCCACCTGCGCACCGGCGATCGGCCTGCCGGACTCATCGCGCACGGAGCCGCGGATCACCCCGGCGGGCACCAGCACGATCTCCCACCGTTCAGCCGCCTCCTGTGTGGAGGCCAACGTGACCTGCGGGAGTACCCCCTCGATAAATCCGGCGGCGCTCACGACGACGCTGATCGGCCCGGCTTCCTCCAATGACACCTCAAATGCACCACCTGGCGACTCGACGTGCGTGGTATAGGACGGCTCCACCATCGGCCCGACATCACGGGCAAGGGAGACGTCGAAGCGCTCAACCGGTCTGCGGTCAGGAGTCACCACTACCCCGCGAAGCCAGTAGGCACGTTCCAATGGCGCGGGAGATGGACCCTTAGCGGGAGTTGGGGGAGTGCTGGGCTCCTCAGGAAGCGAGGGGAATGTCGTCACTTCAGGCGTTGGGACAGCTGGTAGTAACCCTGCGTGGTCTGATTTCGCCGCGGGGACAGTCAGGAGTGTCTGGCTGCCGCGCTGAGAGAGCAGCAGCGCCACACCAAGCAACACGGTGCAAGCAACGATGAGGAGTACGCGAGGGCGCGGTGTCATGTCCACCAGCTAGCATACCGTAAACCTTGCGAACACCTCAAGGCGATTGCGGTTTCACAGGCACGGCCGGTCCCGACGCGCTCTCAACCCGACAGGTCCTACAATGGCTTATAGACGACATAAAAATACGCTGGGCCGCTGTTGGGCGTATCCTCCCCGCGGACGGTCACCTTTCCAAGCTCATAGCGGTAATAAATCTGTGAACCTTGAGCGTTCTGGAGGAAGGCTCGTCCTTGCAGCTTCTTCCTGATGGTGGCAATGGCCAGTCCGTTTTGATTCCATCGACTCTTACGCTTGTCGTATGTGTAGAATGTGAGATCCACCAGCGCGCTGTAGTTCAGCGGCACCGCCCAGGTTAGTGCCTGATAGGAAGGCGGCGCGGCTAATGATGGATCAAGATTCTGGCCATGCATGCCCATCCCCAGATCGTTACAACTCACCCCATCGCGCGCCCTCAACGCACATATGGATGGGTCGGTTGAGGCGACGCGCATCTTGCCTGACACCACGTAGGTGGCATCGTAAATATTGGTTCCTGGATAGTAGCGCCCGTTGCGGTACGAGCCTATTTCCCGCCACTGCCATCGATCGTAATACTCATCAAGATACTGATTGTGCCCTCCGTCTGAGATGACGAGTCCTCCCCACTGGGCTTGCCCAACCAGGGCCCCCATGACCCAGCGCAGCGTCCCCGGCTTCGTGCGGACCTTATAGTTCGTCCAATCATCCACCCCTGCCGCGCCCACATCGGTCGGGGCGAAAGCCCAGACGGCCACAATGAGCAGTAGCACCCGCCGCAACGCTTGGGTCCGTCCTATCATCCCCCACCCCCCCCGGTTATCCGGCGTTCTTCCATTGACCATCCCTCGCAACATGTCAGCAGCAAGCGCTTTCCGGCTTCGAAAACGACTCGAGCGACCGCAGAGGGTCGCTCGAGGTCTTGTGTTCGTGGTTTCAAAGAAAGAAAAACACCGAACCACCATTTTTCGGCAGCCCGGCTGACCTAATTGTTAGGTCCCGTCGCTTTGCGCCCTTACCTTACGGTAAGTTTGCCCTTTCGGGAAAGCAGCTTATAGCTAAACCTTACCTGATCGGTGAACAACCATCAAGAGGCGGGTCATAAACTGGAGCGTTGCTTAACGGTTGATGCGCAGGGACGCGGCGGTGTCGAAAGCGTTCCAGATGGCCACAAGCGCGACCATCTCAGAGAAGAGGAAGGGACGGAAGTACCATCCGTTGAAGGCCAGCAGCACGCCATCAAACGCCAGGTAGAGATAGGCCGCCGCCAATCCCAGCAGCGCAAGCCGCGCGCGGCCAGCCAATGGTTTGCGCACCAGGACGACGCAGGCCGCAAGGAAGGCGAGGGTAAAGATGCCATGAGCGGTTGAGAGGATCATCCGCCACACCGGAGACACGCTGGTATTCCAAGCCTCCGGAACCTCGGCCGTCGGGCCAACGCCGAAGATCAGCACGACCGCATAGACCGCCAGAAAGGGGGCATACCATCGCAGGATCGTCTTCGGCGACATCGCGGGATGCTGCAGTAGCTGGTCCATGGCGAAGACGCCGGGCAGCGTCAGCGCGACCGGCCCTGTGAACCACAGCCACCGCAGCGGCCAGAATCGGCGGAACGCCTCCGGGGCGGTGAAGAGAGCCATGGTGACATAGCGGCTGATGACCAGGCAGGCCGTTGCGGTGAGGAGCCATTGCAACCATCTCGGCGAGACGTGCCGGAAGCTGGCGGCAGCCAGCAGCGCTAAGCCGCTGGCGAATCCCAGGAGGAAGAGATAGACCCCGATGAGAGGGGTCATGGACGTCTCTTCAGTAATCCACGCCGGGCTGGGCTTTGATGCCCACACGATAGGGGTGCTTGATCTCCCGCATCTCCGTGACGAGATCAGCCGCCTCGATCAATTCAGGCGGAGCGTCGCGCCCCGTAATGACGACGTGCGTCCGTGGGGGTTTTCGCCTCACACCCTCGAGGACTTCTTCAATGGAGAGGAAATTGTACTTGATCACGTAGCTCAACTCATCGAAGATCACAATGTGGTAGCGCTCATCACCCAACAGCTCAAGACATTTGGCCCACGCCGCTCGTGCGCTGGCCACATCCTGTTCGTAATTTTTGGTGATCCACGTAAAGCCATCGCCCAGCGAAAAGAAATCGATGCGTCCCGCCAACTCGTTGGCCATGGCGGCTTCCCCGGTCTTCCACTTGCCCTTGATGAACTGCACCATCGCCACGCGGTGCCGGCGGCCCAGTGCACGGAAGACCAGCCCCAGTGCGGCGGTCGTCTTGCCTTTGCCGTCTCCGGTGTAGACCATGAGCAGTCCCTTGGGCCTGGCCACGGCAGCCTCCTGATGCTCTCTTGGGGCACGATCTTCAGGAGTCCAGGCCATCTCAGTGGAGTGCTTTCGCGTGAGCGGCTGATGACCGAGGCAACAGCGCAGGATGGAACAATGCGGCCATGAGTTTCAACCCCTGGACCAGACGAGGTCCAGGACGATGAAACAAGGACCCTTTCACGGCAAAGACGCGGCCTGCCTTCACCGCGCTCAGCGATGACCACCCGGGATGTCGAGCCAGCAGGTGAAATTCCTTCACCGTGCGTTCGATGGTAAAAGAGCAGGGCATGACGAGAATCAGTTCAGGGTCGTAGTGCCGGACGTCCTCCCATGGAACGCGCACGGAATCTTCTCCAGCCCGCCCGAGTCCATCCACTCCGCCAGCTATCGTCACCAATTCCGGGATCCAATGCCCTGCGGCCATGAGCGGGTCAAGCCACTCGGCGCACCAGACTCTCGGCTTTGTCTGCACCCGACGGATTCGATGCCGGACCGCTTGGATGTCTCGACGCAACCGCGCATTCAGTGCACTGGCTGCCTCGGAGTGCCCTGTGGCCTCACCCAACGCTGTGACCGACTCAAAGAGCTCATCAAACCGGCGTGCCGTCACGGAGACCACCCGCGGCCTTGTGGGAAGCTGCCGGACGGCCTCGAGCACTTCTGGATGGCTCGCTGCGCAGACGTTGCAGAGCTCCTGCGTTACGACCATGTCCGGCCGAAGGCGTTTGAGCAACGCTCCATCAATCTCGTATTGATGCGCGCCGCGACGACGCAGCGTTTGCACCGCCTCGTCGATCCCACGGCTTGAGAGCCGCGTGGACGCGATGCGACTGTGGACCACCACAGGTTTCCGCTGGACGCTCGCTGGATAGTCGCAGCGTTCGCTGCGCCCCACCACCGAACGGCCGGCTCCGATGGCGTAGAGCAGCTCCGTCGCTGAGGAGAAGAACGAACAAATCCGCATCGCATGGTCTCCTTGGAAGCGCTACCAATCGTACCGTCTTGCTAGCTTAAGCAGATGGGCAAAGTCTTCGGCCAGTACATCTGGAGCCGCTTGGCGCAACGCGGCTGTTGGAGTCATCCCATGCGACACCGCGATGGTGAAGAGTCCGGCGCTTCGCCCGGTTTCGATGTCAGTGGGGCTATCGCCAATCAGGAGCGTGTCCTCTGGCCTTACCCCCACTTTAGCCATGAGCGCCAGGGCGCCAGCCGGGTGCGGCTTCCTCGGATACGGTGAGTCACCAGCGATGATGTCCAGAAAATAGCTCAAGATCCCGAGCGCCTCAAGCAGATCTCGGGCAAATGGGTTCGGTCTCTCGGTGAACACCGCCTGCGTTCTCCCGTTGAAATAGTCGAGGAGCTGCTGAGCGCCAGGATACAGCTGGCTGTGTTCATAGGCGTGGTGGACATAGTAGGTGCTGAAGAGCGCCTCGACTTTTTCCACAAGCTTTGGATCGTTGCCTTTCAGGATCCGCTGAGGTTCGGCACCCAATCGTGCCCGCACGTAGGCATTGGCGTGCACGAGATCTTTTCGGGTATCGACCAATGTTCCGTCAAGATCGTAGATGACGAGGTGTTTCACCGCTGCGGAACCAGTCCAGGCCATCGCAGCGTCACCAGGTAGCCAGCCAACGTATACAGACCGAGAAACGCGCTGGTGAACACGAGATCTGCCAGCAACGAGCGCTGGACATACGGCAGGCTGCTTGCCAACGTCGTGGCCAATCCTGTGAGAGTCCCGGGCTCCTTCGAACACGTCTGGGTAATCCAGTCTCCAAGTGCGAGAATCAGATGGTAGGCTGGCGCGGAAATCCCCAGCCCCACCAGCAGCGATTTCAGCGATGGTCGCACACGGAGCGCTGCGATGATTCCAATGACGCTCAGGACGCTAGCCAGACGCACGAGCGTGAACCAGCTCAAGCCGGTCACGACATCGCGGGTGAGCATCGCCACCAAGCCGATGATGGCGATATCCCGCTTGCGCAAGAAGCAGGACGCGCACAGCAGTGCGGCAAGAATCGGAGCGGTCCCGACGGTATGATGAAACTGTCCTGCGATGAGCCCTGCACTGAGTGCCAGTACCAATCCGACGGTCATGGGGACCCCCTTTTGTGAGCCACGCGAACCATGATAACCGATTGCCCCGGTGTCACGGTCACGGGTTGGCTCTGTTCGCCCAACGTTTCATGCCACACATGCACGATCACGTCTCCCTGTGGCACATCTGGAATCGTAAACCCGCCTGCTGAATCCGTCAAGGCGTAATAGCCATGCTCGGCCACGACGATCCATGCATACATCCAGGAGTGGATACCGCACCGCACGAGGTAGCGCCCCGGCTCATCGAAGCGCCACGTGAGGTCAGGGCCCTGAGCCTGTTGCCATTCATGCATGAGCATGGTGCGCGCTTGGAAGATGCGAACATTGTGCAGCACGGAATCGGGATTCCGAATGGTCAGGGTGCCTCCCGCCGGTATGAGGAGGACGTGCGGCTCAAACACGCAGTCGCGCTGGTCCAACACGCCCGCGCCCTGCTCGACGGCGTCAGGAGGGCCGGCGGGCATCTCGACCCAGACCACCGCATTCTGGACGCCCCCGCGAGGATCCGTGAGCAGCCGTTGCGACGGTTTCGGAAACGCGCCGCAGTCCTCCAGAGGATGCTGTTTCGTGCTGGGCTCCGCGGACAGCATTGTCGGTGCCGGCGGAGCACCATCTAGCTGAACCGTTCCGTGAATCTCGCCGGCTCCCGCCACCACAGCGAATCCCAGCACCGCGAGGCTACTTATTGCGCTTGCCCGACATACACCCATTCGACCTGATCTCCCGACTGCAGCTCCGTCCGAAATGGACCAATTTTCGTCGAGCCGTTAATGCGACAGGTCCACCATCGGTTCTGAGCCGGATCCGCCCAGACCCCGTCAATCGCGGCCAGCTCGCGCGTGTTGCAGCACGTCGCTCCGCTCTGAATCGGAAACAGCAGGGACACGACGTCTTTGGCCGTCGATCCTTCGTCCACCATCACGCGCTCCTCCCGTGCGGGCTTCTCCGCCGTGCCGAAATCGACCTTGACGACTACAGGAAACCGCTCGGGTGTCTTCTGAATCGGCGTGTCGGCATATCCCGGCACCGCCCAGAGGACGGCGGCCATGCAGCAAACCAATCGCCGGCCGTCCCGCCACCCCGTGCCTATCGACCGTCCCCGCTCATGGCTCATGGTATTGTTCCTCCGTCAGGCGAAATCGTACCGGCACCTTGACCGTCGACCCCACGGGACGCCCGCTCCGATGAGCCGGCACGAACTCCCATTGGGACACCGCCTGTTGAGCTGCTTGATCCAGGGCAGGATGTCCTGAACCGTTCACAATCTTGACCTGGCTGGCTTGCCCGTCTGGTTCGACGCGCACCTGCAAGACCACCGTCCCCTCCCATCCCCGCATCCGGGCCAGCCACGGGTAACCAGGAGGACGATTGCGCAGGGCTTGCGATTTCGCCTCGGTGGTCGCTCCCCGACCTTCCGCCAGCTCAGGGGAGGGTTGTGGCTGAGGAGGGGACTTGGCCGGTTCCTGTAGCCACGCTTCGTCTTGGGGCGATGGCGCGACGATCTGCTCAAGCGTTTCAGGCGTAGGCAACTGCGCGGCGGAAAACAGCTCAACCTCGAGGCTGACGAGGCTGCGTTCCACGTCAACCACGGCTGGTTGGCTCGACCAACCAGGAACCAGCAATCCTCCATGAACCGCCAGCGAGAAGGTGGCGGCTTTCCAGAGATCGTACTTCATCACGGCTGCGCGTCCGTGGCGGTGTCGGTCACCAGGCCCACTCGGTATATCCCGGTCCCGCGGATTGCACTCAGCACTTCCACCAGTCGGCCCGTTGGCACCGCGCGGTCTGCCCGCACCGCCACACGGAAGGTGGAAGAGTTGGCGGCTGTCTGCAAGCGAGCTCCCATCTCCTCGAGTATGACCGCGGTGCCGTCAAGCTGCACCTGCCCATCGTGTGCCACCGTCACCACAAGCAGGTCCTCAAGCTTGAGCCGCTGCGCCTGTCGAGCCGTCGGAAGCTCAAGCGGCAGCCCCTTCAAGACGGACATCGACAGGACGCTGGAGATGAAGAACGCCAACAGCAAGAAGAAGGTGTCGATCAGGGGCACCATGTCAATGTCGGCCCCGCGTCGGGAAGGCACGCCGATCTTCATCCCACCACCTGCTGGCTTGCGCCGCAGGCGCAACGGTTCGCTCGAAAAGATTGTCCGGCTCGCTCGCGAACCGCGGCCGGCTGTCGCAGATCATCTGGGCGCATTGGAGCCGGCCGACCAGCAGGTGGTGGGATCATGAGAGGACAGGCTCCGCCTGCTCCACGTCGAGACGACGGCGCTGTGCCAGGATGAGCTCGAGTGTCGTCGCGTGCTGCTCCACCTCGTGGGTCTCACGCTCCAGCCGGTGCAGGAAATGCCGGTAGAACGGGATGGCCGTAATTGCAATCGTCAGGCCTGCGGCCGTCGTGATGAGGGCTTCAGCGATCCCGGCGGCCACCAAGCGAGGGTCCGGCACCCCAGAGGCACTGAGGAACCCAAACGCCCGGATGATGCCGGTAATCGTGCCATAGATGCCCAGCAACGGGGCCAGGCTGATGATGGTCTCCAGGATGACGAGATACCTCCCCATCTCGCTGACTTCCGTCTTGGCTTGCTGCTCCATCGACGCCGTGGGAACAAGGTCGCGGTCTGCCAACCCGCGCACCAACACCCGGAGGGCGGGATCCTGCGAGGATCGCCCGAGCTCGTAGGCCTCTGCATAACGCCCCTGCCGGGTTGCACTCAGGAACTGCGCCACCTTCCCTGGATCTTTTACCTTGCGCATTCGCATCCAAAACATCAACCGCTCCGTCAGCACGGTCAGCGCGATGATCGAACAGCCCACCAGCGGATACATGACCGGCCCGCCTTGTTGAACGTACTCCATCAACATCCGTTCATCCTCCTTTCAGTCCTCACCATCACCTGGTCTTGGTGTCCCCATCGTTCTGCGAAGACCAAGTCGCGCAAGGGCAGGCGTGGTGCCCATCCGACGAGTTCCAGCTCCGGCTTTGGGAGAAAGGCCTCCGGATACCCGATGCAGAGATACGCGACGAGTGCAATGCCGCGTGGGATGCCAAGAATCCTGCGCAACCGCTCAACGGTGATGATGCTGACCCAACCGACGCCCAACCCTTCGGCGCGGGCAGCCAGCCACAGGTTCTGAATCGCGCAACAGGTGCTGAAGAGATCCGTCTCCGGCATGCTGTTGCGTCCGAGGACATGCGGCCCACACCGTGACCGGTCACAGGTGACGCACACATTGACCGGGGCTTCAAGGATTCCCTCCAGCTTGAGACCGTCGTACAGCTGGCGACGTGGGCCATGGTAGTGACGGGCAGCTCGGGCGTTCTCACTCAAGAACACCTGCTTGACCTGAGCCTTCACGGTGGCATCTCGCACCACGATAAAATTCCAAGGCTGCATGAATCCGACAGAAGGGGCATGATGGGCGGCCTCAAGCACGCGGTACAGCACCTGATGCGGAACCGGTTCAGGTCGGAATCGCCGCACGTCCCGGCGAGTCAAGATCACGTCGTAGATGGGATGTCGCGCATCCATGGATGGCTAGATGTCGAGCGTGCCCCCAACGAAGAACAACGTCCCCGCGGCCGGGAATCCCAACACCTCGCTGTAATGTCGATCAAACATGTTGTCAACGCGTCCGTACAGCGTCAAGCGGTCGGTGACCTTGACGCTCAGCACGCCGTCCACCGTGTTGTAGCCTTTGGTGGGCAGGCGCCGGTTGGTTGCGACACTCTCCTCGCGAGTGGACACCACAGCGGCGTCGAGGTGCAGCTGCCACCGTTCGAGGAAGTTGTAATCGACGGCGAAGGAGACGCGGTTGCGTGGAATGCGCAACAGTTCTTCATCGGCCGACTCGTCCTCCGCGTCTGTATACGTCCAATTCGTCGAGAACCGAAGGCCCGTCAACGGTTCCACCGAGCCCTCGAGCTCAAAGCCCTCCATTTCAGCTTCGGCGACATTCTGTGGTTGCGACGTGGTCGCATTCACGCGGACGATCTGGATGAGCTGGTCCACCTCCGTGTGATACAGGGAGATGCCCGCGGTCAGCCGCTGCTCCCACCAGTCCTTTTCCATCCCGACCTCGAACGTCCGGCTTTCCTCGGGCAACAGACTGCGATTGCCGAAGTTGGGGAAGAACAATTCGTTCATGTCAGGCGCCCGGAACCCCATGCTGAAATTCCCCCGCAGGCGTGTTTCGATGACGGGAATCCGGTAGGAGGCCGAGGCTTCGGCGGTGGTGTCGTGGCCGAACAAATTGTGGCGCAGATGGCGGGCGCCGCCGATCAGGGTGAGCCGGTCCCCCAGGGTCAGCTGGTGCTGAAAGAACGCGGCCCACTGCGCGACGACTTGCTCAAAACTGCTTTCCGCCTCTTCATCCTTGAATTCCACCCCTCCCGTCGAGAGGCCGAACGGCCCCCATGAGATGCGCTGCAGCCATTCCGCGGTGTACCGGTCGGTGTTGATGCGGCTTTTGGACGTCGTCTGGGTGGTTCCCGGATCGGCCACATCGACGTCCAGCGAATCATCGCCGTTGAAACCGAACCGCAGCTCGTGCTCCCAGACGTCAAGCGGTTTGACCGTGACGGTGGTATTGAGTGCGAGGTGTTCGCGCTCGGTAAAACGGTTGGGATCCGGCCGGAATGCCCCGTCATCAATGCCGACGTGGGAATCGTTGTTATTCAGGGAGACGGCCAGCTTGAGCCACTGGGCCAGCTCGGCATCCGCAGTGAGCGTCACGTGGGTCACCTCGACATCGTCACCCGTGCTCAAGCCCCGGCTGTCGAGTCGTGACACCGAGGCAAAGTAGCGGACGGGACCGAATTCAGCCTGGTTGCTCACGACTTCCCGGAAGGTGCGCAACGTGCCGAACTCCTGCTGGTACGACGTCCGCATCGGGCCTTTCCCGCGCTTGGTCATGATGTTGATCACTCCGCCAATGGCATTGGAGCCGTACAGGGTGCTCGCAGACCCCCGGAGCACCTCAATGCGCTCGATGGCGTCCGCCGGCAGGGTGGACCAGTTGAAGCTACCGAGCGTCGGACTACTGGCGTCCACGCCGTCGATCAGCACCAGGACCTGATCATCCGTCGAGCCTCGGATGACCGCGGCGGTCGTGCGGCCGATCGCTCCACTGCGCCGGACATAGACCCCCGGGACATGGCGGAGCACTTCAAGCGCCGTGTCCGCGCGTGTGCGTTCAATGTCTTCGTTGGTGACCACGCTGACCGATTTTGTCACCTTGCCCTTTGGCAAGGTGCCGCGGGTGGCTGTCACGACCACTTCCTCCGTCGTGGAGATCGGCTCTTGAGCCCACCCCGTTGCCTGCACGCTTCCCAAGACCAGCACCGCGCACGCTACGCCCTGCACACGCATCGAGCCTCCACTGCCGAGCAGACGCCACAAAACCACGTGCCCACCGGACATTTGTGAGAAAGTGCACATGCACGTACGACGCGAGCAGGTTGGCCCGCGCAAACCCTTCAAGACGACGCTCCGCACGGCGCTTCACGGCCACATAGGCGGCGCGCCCTTGAGGGACCTGGTAGTCCCAGACGGAGTAGTGAAACTCATGGCCTTTAATGGAATCGTTCGCCTTAGCCAGGATGGTATCCCGTTTGGGAATCAGCGTGACGTAGCCGAAGTGCTGCAGCCGGTCCGTCATCCGGATTGTTCCGGGCAGAGCACCGGCCATCGCATGTCGGGCGCCGTGCTGGTCGATGAGGTGCTCGGCGAGGTACATCAATCCGCCGCACTCCGCGTAGGTCGGCAGCCCTCCTTCGACCGCGCACTTGATCTCACGGCGCAGCGACTCATTCTGAGCCAGTTGACTCCCGAAGACTTCTGGGAAACCTCCGCCCAAGTACAGCGCATCGAGTCCCTCCGGAAGCCGCTGATCGCTCAGCGGGCTGAAGTAGACCAGCTCAGCACCAACGCGCTGCAGGAGCTCCAGATTCTCCTGGTAGTAGAAATGGAATGCCCGGTCGTGGGCGACGCCGATTCTCACGAGACGTAGCTGATGGCATCGAGTCTTTCCTGGCAACTCGACCGAAGAGAGAGACACGGCGTGATTGGCAATCCGCAGGATGCGCTCAAGATCAACGGACCTAGTCACCGTCTCAGCCAATCGCTCCTTCAGCTGCGCCGTTCCGGGATCCTCTGTGGCTGGCACAAGCCCGAGGTGGCGTTCGGGCATGGTCATCTCAGGATTATGAGCGAGGTACCCAAGGGCTGGCACATCGGTGTAGCGCTGTAGCGCCTCCCGGAGCAAGGCAAAGTGGCGCTCCCTGACGTTGTTGAAGATGACACCCTCGATGCGTACCGCGGGATCAAACTTCAGGTAGCCCTGCACCAGAGCGGCCGCTGAGCGGGCCATGTGGCTGGCGTCCACAACCAGAATCACCGGCACACGGAGTTGCTTAGCAAGCTCTGCTGTGCTGCCCCGGTCGTTTGTGCTCGCATGGCCGTCGAACAAGCCCATGACCCCTTCGATAATGGCCATGTCAGCTGTGGCGCTGGCATCTTGAAAGACTCCGTGGATCAGCGTGTCCTTCAGGAGCCAGGTATCCAGGTTCCGGCATGTCCGCCCGCTCACCAAGGTGTGGTGTGTGGGATCGATGTAGTCGGGTCCGACCTTGAAAGGCTGCACCGTGATCCCGCGCTTCGCCAGGGCGGCCATGAGGCCAATCGCCACAGTGGTCTTCCCAACGCCGCTGTGGGTGCCCGCGATGAGGAGGCGAGGGATGTCTACCATGCCGATCGCATCAGTATTGTGCCCATTGCCATCATCCAGCCGGTCACGGAGGCGACGCCCATCAGACGGATCGCTTCCAGAATTCGTTGCGGCGCTAAGGGTCGTTCGGCATGACCCATGTAGGGCATCTGGACAGCCTGGTCCTGATACCAATTCACACCACCCAGCCGGACTCCCAACGCTCCCGCCAGCGCCGCTTCTGGAATGCCGGCATTAGGCACGGGGCCGCCGCCTCCGTCGCGCCATGCGCATCGCCAGCTCTGCTGGAGCTGCTTTCCACAGAGCCACGCCGCCACCGCAAAGACGACGGCGGACAGGCGCGCCGGGAGCCAGTTCGCCCACGTATCCAGCGTGGCGGCTGCCCAGCCAAACCGGATATACCGGGCTGAACGATGCCCGATCATTGAGTCCAGGGTGTTGACCGCTTTATACGCGACCGCCAGCGGCACACCTCCCAGCACAAAATAGAACAGCGGCGAGAGAATACCATCCAGGGTGCTCTCGGCAATGGTTTCGAGAGTTGCCCGAACGACCTCGGCGCGATCCAGGCGGTCCGTGTCTCGTCCGACAATCCTGGCGACCCGTTGGCGCGCCAGGGAAAGATCCTCGGCTTCCAGCGCCCGGAGGACCTCACGACTTTCCACAGCCAAATCCCGTGTTGAAAGGCAACTGAACAGCAACACCACCGCGATCGGAAACCCCAGCCAGGGCGAGCGAGCCGCCATCAGCCCCAGGAGCCACCAGGTCCCCGCGTAGCTCGCGCCAACAATGACCGTCACGAGAAGGAGCCCAGCGATGCGCTCCCACGGCACCACGCTGCGCAGGATCCGTTCGCCCCACCCAATCGCCCATCCGATTCCGCGAACAGGGTGGGGAAACCACGGAGGGTCTCCGATGAGCCAATCGGCCCCATACGCCAGTGCGAGGATTGGCACGTGCAGATCGAGCATCAGATCCCCAGGATGCGATAGATGGTTTTCACGTCCAGATGGGCTCGCACCGCATGCGCCAGCCGGTCATAGACGCCATCCGCGGATCCCCCCGGTGCCTCGGGGAGCGCCGCAAGCCCACGGCGTTGCCGCAATCGATTGAGCCACCACTGGCGGAATGCCTCTGCGTCAAAGACCCCATGGAGGTAGGTTCCCCAAATTCGGCCATCAGAGGATTGCAGCCCATCATCGTCTTCCGCTGCGCGACCTCCACGCCTCGTCAGCCTGAAGGCAGGACTTGAAGAAGATGACTCTTCTTGCATGCGGCCCATGTGAATCTCGTAGCCAACGACAGGCAGCGTGCTCTCCACGTGGATTCCCTGGACCTGAGTGACGATTTTCTCCGTCTGAAACACGGTGGTCATCGGGAGCAAGCCTAAACCAGGGACCCCATCCGCGTTGGCCTCCACATGGCTCGGGTCAAGGATGTGCTGACCCAACATTTGAAAGCCACCACAAACGCCGATCACCTCCCGTTTCCCATCGATGCAGCGATGCAGATATGAATCCCATCCTCGCTCACGGACGAATGCGAGGTCAGCCATGGTGCTTTTTGAGCCAGGAAGGATCAGGCAGTCTGGCAACGATCCGTGAGCCGGTGGCTGGTCGAGGTACCGCACCTGAACATCCGGCTCGCGTTCAAGCGGAGCAAAGTCAGTCACGTTGCTGATCCGGGGCAGGTACACGATGTCAATCCTGATCGAGCCGTCGGAGTGCTGCATGCCGCGTTTGTCCTCTGGCACCGAGTCTTCTTCGAGCAGCTCGACATGAGGGAAATACGGAATGGTGCCGAGCACGGGTAGCCTGTAGCGGTCTTCAAGCCATCGGATTCCGGGCTCCAAGAGGGCCTTATCACCGCGAAACTTATTGATGAGAAACCCGCGCACGAGACGCCGCTCCTCCTGCTCGAGAAGCTCCATCGTCCCGACGAACTGGGCAAAGACCCCACCCCAGTCGATGTTGCCCACGAGGAGCACCTTCGCCTGCACGTGCTTGGCGACCCACATATTGACGAGATCGCCCTCTTTGAGGTTGATCTCCGCAGGGCTTCCCGCTCCTTCGATCACCAGAATATCCGTCTGTGCCATGAGCTGATCGAGGGCTTGTAGGACGGTGGATTGTAGCGCCGGCTTGAACGTCTGGTACTCCTGAGCGGCCATCGTGCGGGTCGCCTTGCCTAAGACGATCACCTGGGCGCCCACATCTGTGGTCGGTTTGAGGAGGATCGGGTTCATGAGGACGGAAGGCTCCGCCCCGCATGCCTTCGCCTGTTCAGCCTGTGCCCGACCGATCTCCCCACCTTCCTTCGTCACGAAGGCGTTGTTGGACATGTTCTGCGCCTTGAACGGCAGCACCCGAAACCCGTCCTGCGTGAAGATGCGACAGAAGGCAGCAGTGAGCAGGCTCTTTCCGACGTGGGACCCTGTTCCCTGGATCATGATCGCGTCAGCGGGCATGGCTCAAGACCTCACGTAGTGCGGTCGCAAGCCGCTCGTTATCTTCCCGATGTCTGACAGCGACTCGAATAAATCGACTGGGCTCGAGGCCGGTGAAACTATCGCAATTTCGGATCAGCAGCCCGTGATCGAGCAGCCGGTCACAGACTTCCGATGAGGTGATGTCGGCATCCGCCAGCCTGCATAGCACAAAGTTGGTGACCGAGGGAAAGGGCTGAAGACCCGGAAGGGTGCTAAGCAATTGCTGAAGTTCGTCACGGAGCTTGGCGATGGCTTGCCTGGAGCAAACGACATAGTCTGTCTCCTTGAGAAGCTCGGTCCCTACCGCTAAGGCGAACGTGTTGAGCGGCCACGCCGGCTGGAACGCCCGGAGCTCCTCGACAATCGCCGGACAGGCAACAAGGTAGCCGAGCCGCAAGCCGGGAATAGCGAACAGCTTCGTCAGGGATCGCAGGACGATCACATTGTCCAGTTGCATCGCTTCAGGAACAACGCTCACCTCGTGTGGGTGGTCAACGAACTCCACAAAGGCCTCATCCACGACGAGTCGCGCTCCAACGTCTCGACACCGGTGCGCGATCTCCAGCACGTCATCCTTGCTTGTTGCAACGCCTGTCGGATTATTCGGATTGCAGAGAAAGACCAGATCCACGTCTTCCAACAGCTGAGGCCAGTCTTGCTGGACGATATCTAGCCCGAACCTATTGGCCGCTGTGGTTTGGAGAAGCGCGGTGGTCACGCCAACCTGTTCCATCACCCACTCGTACTCCCCGAATGTCGGGACGACGATCACGCATTTCTTCACGTGAGGGAGCCGCGCCAACACACCAATGAGCTCCGCTGTACCGTTTCCCGGCAGGATCGATTCGGCGGGAACCTGGTGATACGCCGCGATGGCCTCTCGGAGTTCCGTGGCGCTTGGGTCTGGATAGCCGCGAATGTCATCCAGGTGCTCAAGGATGGTCGAACGGACAACCGCTGGGAATCCGAGCGGGTTGACGTCGACGCTGAAGTCAATGATCTGGTCTTTTGAGAGGCTACGCTGGCGCATGAGCTCCCACGGATTGCCGCCGTGAGTTCTCGTTCGTGCAAGGCCTGGTGTCATCGAGATCAGCCCCATATCAGCACGACCACAAACATCATCAAGGCCTCGGTCACTTCGCCAGCTGCACCCAGCGCATCACCGGTGATGCCCCCAAGCGCGCGGTGGAAGACTGCCCGCATGGTAAGGCTACCCAGAGTGGCGATACCAAAGAGCCCAAGCCCTCTCCAGCCAAACACTAGCCCGGACGCGAGCAACGCGATGAACGTTGCTCCAAACCACGCTTGTTTCGTTCCGTATTTGACAAACGGGGCTGCGGTGCCTGCCTCAATCCGTGCATACGGAAGGGTCGAACCGAGCAGGACCATCGCATACCGTCCGATGCATGGTGTGACGAGGAGTGTCCGGTTCATCGCCGTGGAGGGAATGCTACTTAACAACGCGAACTTCAAGATGAGCAATAGGGTGATACTCACCACCGCCATAGCACCGACGTGGGGATCCTTCATGATCCGGAGCCGCTCCTCACGCGTGTGTCCTCCGTAGATCCCATCGGCGAGATCCCCAAGACCATCGAGATGGAGTGCACCGGTGATCACGACCCAACTCAGCAATACACAGGCTGCGACGACGAGCGGTGGAAACACCAGTGAGCTCAGCACATTCACGCCGATGAGTCCTGCGCTGATCAGCAGACCCACGAGCGGAAACCAAAGCAACGAACCGCCCAGATCCGCATCCCGGATGTCTCCTCGTGGACCAAATGGCAGGATCGTCAGACATCCGATTGCGGTCCTCAGACAACTCATGCGGTCTTTCCGGATACCGCGGCTTCCTCAAAGGTGGCCATCTCGGTGAGCACCTTGCAGGCGGCCTCAGCGAGCGACATGGCGAGTGCAGCTCCCGTCCCTTCACCAAGCCGCAAGTTCAAATCCAGAAGCGGCTGCAGCCCCAGATGCTCAAGGACCATGCGATGTCCGGGTTCTTGGGAGAGATGGGATGCGATGAGATAGGCTTTGACGCGAGGCTCCAGCCCTGCGGCGATCAAGGCAGCCGCCCCCGAGATAAATCCATCGACCACAACCGGAAGCCTGGCTCGTGCGCCTTCTAAGATGACCCCGACCAGCCCTGCAATCTCAAATCCCCCCACCTTGGCGAGCACATTGAGCGGGTCTGAAGCATCCGGGCGGTTCACGGTGAGCGCCCGCCGAATGACTTCGATCTTCTTGGTGTGCGTGACGTCATCAATCCCCGTCCCACGGCCGGTCACATGTTCGACTGGCGCGCCGGTCATGGCTGCCGTGATCGCACTGCTAGCTGTGGTGTTCCCAATCCCCATATCGCCTGTTCCGATGATGTCCACGCCATGGGCGATCTCCTGCTCGACGATTTCACATCCAGCCTGAATGCCGGCAGACGCCTGTTTGGGGGTCATCGCTGGCCCAGAGGTGAAGTTCTGTGTTCCATATCCAATCTTTCGTGAGACGAGGTCGGGGTGGGGCGACAGATCACCCGCCACCCCCATATCGACCACGACGACCCGAGCTCCAACATGTCGAGCGAGCACATTGATCCCGGCCCCACCCCGCAGGAAGTTAAAGACCATCTGTTGGGTCACTGCCTGGGGGTAGGCACTCACGCCTTCTTGAACAACGCCGTGGTCGGCTGCCATCGTGATGATGACCTTCTGCGACAGGCGTGGAGCGATCTTGTGGGTGATGCCGACGATCTGTTTGGCAAGTGTCTCGAGTCTGCCCAGGCTTCCCAGGGGTTTCGTCAGCTGATCCAGGCGGGCTTGAGCCTGTTGCATCAGCCCGCGGTCAATATCCTCAAGCTGAATGTCAGCCGGTTGCGACAAGCGCATGGAAGCTCCTCCGAGAGGATGGGTGTCCTTTGATCAGGGTGGGGATTCCCGCCACGAGGAGATAGACCTCGTCGGCGAAGGTGGCGGCGATCTGATTGGAAAGGCCAGCGAGGTCACGAAATCGGCGTCCCATCGGGAACTCGGGCACGACCCCGGAGCCGACCTCATTCGTCACCAGAATCACCGGGTAGGGCGCACGGCGAATCGCGTTGCACAGGCGACGGACCTGTTGTTCAATCCTCGCATCTGAACGACCAGTCACTAAGAGGTGAGAGACGTACATCGTGAGACAATCGAGAATGAGCCCGTCGGATTTCCCATTGAGTTGCGCAATCACCTTCGCAGGATCTGCTGGATGCTCAACGGTTCTCCAATGAGCGGGTCGCTGCCTGCGATGGTGAGCGATTCGCTGCTGCATTTCCAGGTCGGCCGCCTTGCACGTGGCGAGGTAAACGATGTGTCGACCACACCCTTTCGCCAAATCAACAGCGAACCGGCTTTTCCCGCTTCGGGTCCCACCGGTAATCAGCATGAATCGACCCTGTTTCATGGAAGGATGTCTCAGGGGAACAAAAAACCCTGACGGGGTTCGTCAGGGAAAAGTCCCAGTTTCCTTCACCCGGACTCGCTCCACGGAGCGACAGTGAAGAACGAGTTCGATGGGCAGGTCTTCTGGCTCCCCGATATCCTTACGCCTTCCCACCCCCGGGCTTTGCTTCGCAAAGCGAAGCACCGGGGACAGTGGCTCTTGCAAGGACACGAGCCGGGGTTACAGCGGCGGGTCCGCGCCCGACTTACACGGGCTTCCCTCAACCCATCGAACCAACCAATTGTGGTGTTACACTAGCGTAGCGACTGCGGCCTGTCAAGGCCCTATTTGCCCTTCATGCAGATCGGACAGTCCTCGGCCAAGCTGACATAGCGGTTGTTGATTTTTGGCGTCCAGAAGGTGAGCAGTTCCCCCACGCCGACGGCGGTGCGGGCGATGCCGTGGCCGACCCCGTTGGCCATGCCCACCATGACGTTCCGCACGTTCCGGCCTTCTCGGGCCTCCTGGGCCGGTTCACGGATAATCTCCGTCCATCCGAACAGGATGTTGGACACCCCCCGGACCAACGTGGTACCAGCTTTCGCCGGATAGCTGACGTCCTGCCGTTTCATCGTCCCGCAGATCGGACAAACGGGGCCGTCCGTGACGGCGGCCTGTTGACTCTCTGCGGCTGTCGGGTCCTTGGCGGCGACCGGCTGAGACGCGCCAAGCACCACGGCCAGTCCAACGAGCGCTCCAGCGAAGACTCCGAGGTGTCGTGTCATAGCTCCTCCTAAAAACACAAGCCCTTGCAGGGCTGCAAGGGCTTGTGAAAGGGTAGGATGAGGATGCTGCTTACGAGCTCAACAGCTGCGTGCCGCCCTCAGGGAGGGGCGCGTCGATCGCCGTAATCGGGAAGGTGACGATGTGGACGACACCACCCAGGGTGTTCTCCACCGCGTCCTTAAGGCCGATGCCGATCCCGGCGAGGACACTGCTGCCTGCGTCAGCCGCTTCCTTGGGTTCGACGAACAGATCCGTCCAGCCCAACAGCGCGTTCTTCAGGCCGAAGCCCAGTTTGCCGAGCGCCCGCTGGCCGTAACCGACCTCATTCGTCCACGGGCTGGCCGTGTAGTCCTTGGTCAACGACAAGGTCCACTTGGCTCCACCAGCCCCGTCAGCCGCCTCTCCGACCGCCGGAAACGCGACCAACGCACCTGCGAGTCCCACCAGCACCGCAGCGCTGGAGACCGCTAACCCAATGCGCTTTCCCATCCCCACCTCCTGTGGTTGGGCAGAGTCTAGCACTCCCCCGGCCCGCTTGCAAGTATCTTCTTTTAAGTGCTTTTAAGCGTTCGGATTCGAGCGGTTCGCGCGGCAGGCGCCTGCTGCCATTGACACGACTTTGCGCCGCATGATAGCATTGAACTGTCGTCTCTTTCGTGAGGGCACACCCATGGGTCAATCAGCGCACGAAGGCAACGGGCTGATCCAGATGGAGGTCAGCAAGATCCGCATCGACGAGCGGCGGGGGGAGCAGGTCATTGTGCTCAAGGAGCGGGGAGGCAACCGCTTTTTGCCGATCATCATCGGCATCTCCGAAGTCACCGCCATCAAGATGAAGATCAGCGGCATCCAGCCGCCCCGGCCGCTGACCCACGATCTGCTGCGGGAAACCATCACGCAGCTCGGAGCCACGCTCAAGCACATTGTCATCACCAAGCTGGAGTTCAACACCTTTTTCGCCAAGCTGGTGCTGGAGACCAAGGAAGGGCAGCTGCACGAAGTCGATTCGCGCCCCTCCGACAGCATCGCCGTGGCCTTGCGGGCCGATGCACCCATCTTCGTCTCCGAAGAGGTGCTGAACCAGGTGGCCTCCAGCTACGGGCTCTGAGCCGCTGCGCCGGCCCCCTCTTCGCTAGCGTCGGGACGGGCGTGACCGTGGACGTTTCTTGGCGGGGCTGCTCCGGCTCTTCGCGCGGCGGGATGAAGCGGAACGCGCACCGGCTCGACGCGCCGGGGTGGCGCGCTTGGACTTCTTCGGCTTGCCGCGTGGGGCTTCGCCGAAGGGCTGCCCGAAGGCGCCGGTTTTGTGCGGTACGAGCCGCGCGAAGTCGCGGTAGCGCATCGTGATCGTGTCCGTGTGCGACTCCGCGTTGAACACCATCTCCTCAGACTCCTCCAGCGTGCGCTCTACCACGACGGGCAGCTGGTACAGATTCCCGAAGGGAGACATCGCGCCCACCTCTACGTCCGGAAACCGCGCTTTGATGTCGCCCTCCGTGGCGATCGACGCGGTCTTCACACCCGCCGCCGCCTTCAGCCGCTTGAAGTCGATCCGGTAGATAGCCGGCAAGACCGCCAGCATCGGCCCGCGATCCGTGTTGACGAGCACGCACTTGGCCATGTGCCGTCCCGGCACGTGGGACGCGGCGGCGAGCTCCTGCGCCGTATAGGCCACGGGATGTTTGGCGACGGTGTGCGGGACCTTCGACGCGCTCAGAAACGCCTTGAGGGTGTTCGACACGGCCATGGGCTCCTCCTGCTGTTCGCTGGCTCCGCTGCACGCTTGCACGTCATGGTAACGCAAGTCCGTACCCTTGACAACCGTCAATCCGAGGTTTTGCTTTGACGCCTTCCGCGTGAGGCGAGTACAATTGCAGCAATGGGGGTGCTCCGCGGGTTGCTGTGGGTGTTGTGCCTCGCCGTCTTCCTCGCCGTCTGCGTCTATCTGGCCGGGAACGACGCCATGGCGGATCGCCTGACCGGCTTGTTCCTCACGATGCAGCCGTGGCTTCCCCTGACGTTTCGCTTCGACCAGTTCTTGATCGGCCTCACCCTCGCGGCCCTCCTCTTGGCGATCCTCCTCGTCAGCGTCTGCGCGGCAGCGCTCGGCATCATGGCGGGACGGCTTTCCCTTGCCCACCAGAAGGGGCTCGGCCAGGCCGCTGCGGCCCAGCGGGAGATCGATCTCGTCAAGAGCCACCATCGGACGCAGGATGAGCAGCTCCTCGCCCTCAGCCAGGCGCTGACGAAACGGCTCGACAAGCGGATTCTGGTCCAGGGCATCCTCGAGGCCGCCAGCCGCATCGCCAGCGTCCCCCAGGCCAACAGCCTCGCCAGCTGCTGGCTCCTCAATTTCGAAACGGACACTTTCCATTTTGAAATGGGCCTCTACTGCGATGAAACGCTCTTCAGCAAGACGGACATCCCGCCCACCGAGCCGCCGTTCGCGCAGGTGCTCTCCGCGCGCAAAGTCCTCGTGCTGCCCACGTGGAACAGTCTCGCGACGCTGGTCAACCGCGACAAGGCCACCCTGGGGTCGGCCACCGGGGTGCTCCTGGTCCCGATGATCATCGAAGAGAGCGTCTTGGGCATCCTGATGCTGTTCTGCCATCCCGACGTCCTGAAGAGCTACGAGGAGCGCAAGACCTTCTATCAGGCGCTCTGGGGGGAGCTGGCGCTGGCGCTGGCCATCGCGATCCAGGGGGCGATGGCGATCCTGGACCGGTTGACCGGTGCGCACAACCGGGAGTACTTCATGAAGCGGCTCATCCAGGAGCTTGAGCGGGCCAACCGGTTTCAACTGTCGCTGTCGCTGCTGATGGTGGACATCGACAACTTCAAGGCGGTGAACGACATGCTGGGCCATCCGCAGGGCGACGCGGTCCTCAAGATCATCTCCAAGCTGATCCGCAAGGAGGTGCGGGCCATCGATCTCGTCGGGCGCTACGGGGGCGAGGAGTTCATCATCATGCTCCCCGAGACCGGCTATGGCGAGGGCGCCTCGAGTGCGGCATCCGGCGCGCTCCTCGTCGCCGAGCGCATCCGCAAGGCCGTCGACGACGAGTTCCGGGGGCTGCAGAAGCCGCTGAACCTCACGGTCAGCGTCGGCGTCGCCGTGCGGCGGTTTCCCGAGGAGCGGGAGCAGGATTACCGCGAGCTGCTGCGCCTAGCGGACGAGCAGCTCTACCGCGCCAAGACCACCGGGAAGAACAGAGTCTGCGTCGTCGAACCCGAGAGGCCGCAGGAGGTCTCCTGAGCGCCGACGCGTTCGAACTGGCGGTGATCGGCAGCGGGCCCGGCGGATACGCCGCGGCCCTGACGGCGGCCCGTCGCGGCCTGCGCGTCGGCCTCATCGAGCGCGAGCAAGTGGGCGGCGTGTGCCTGAACGTCGGCTGCATCCCCACGAAGGCGCTGCTGTCGGTGTCCGGTTTCGTCCGACGGCTCAAGCGGGCGGGAGAGCTGGGCGTGACGGTGCGCGGCTACGAGGTCGACTACGCCGCCGTGCGCGCCAGAGCCGAGCGGATCGTGGCCGACCTGCGCCGCGGGCTGACGGATCTCTTGCGGCGGGAGGGCGTCGAGCTGGTCGCGGGCTCGGCGGCGTTCGAGCAGCCGCGGCGCCTGCTCATCACCCGAGACGGACGGCAGCAGCCGCTGGAGGTCGAGCGAGTGGTGGTGGCCACGGGGGCGCGGCCGCTGGCCGGGCCGTGGACGTTCGATGAGCGCCGCATCCTCTCCTACCGAGGCCTGCTGGCTCTGACGAGCCTGCCGGAGTCGCTCCTGGTGGTCGGGGGCGGGGTGATCGGGTGCGAATTCGCCTCGTGCTTCTCGGCCTTCGGTACCCGCGTGACGATCGTGGAGCAGCAGCCGCAGCTGTTGTCCACGGAGGATCCCGACGCGGTGCGATGGCTCACCCGGCAGCTCGAGGCCGACGGGGTCACCGTGCATGCCGGCACCACGGTTGAGCGTCTTGCGGCCTCGGCGAGCGACGTGCAAGCGACGCTGTCGGACGGGACGTCGCTGCGCGCCACGTACGCCGTGATCGCCATCGGGCAACGGCCGAACCTCGATGCCTTGCAGCTGCGCGCGGCCTCCATCGCGTCGTCGGAAGGCGGGATCACGGTGGACGCGTTGCTGCGCACGAGCCAACCGCACATCGCCGCCATCGGCGATTGTCTCGAGCGGCACGGCCTGGCGCATTGGGCCAGCGCCGAAGGCGCCATGGCGGTGCGCGGCCTGCTCGGCGATCCGCCGGAGACGCTGGATCCCCTCGAGGTGCCGCGGTGCATCTTTACCGAGCCGGAAATCGCCCACGTGGGTCCCGTCGCCGCGCAGGCGGGTGATCAGCTCCGGCTTAGCCGCTTTGCCTTCGGGGCGCTGGGCAAGAGCCACTGTGACGGCGAGACCGAGGGCTGGGTGAAGCTGCTCGTCGACCGCTCCACCGACCGCGTGCGCGGTGCCACGATCGTCGGCGCTCAGGCGTCCACCCTCATCCACCACGCGGTGCTGGCCATCCACCAGGGGCTGACGGCACGACAGCTCGCCCGGACGATCACGGCCCATCCGACTCTGCCGGAGGCCATCAGCGAAGCGGCCGCGCACCTCTACGGTGAGTCGCTGGCGCTGGCGGCCCGGCCGTCCACCGGCGCCGCCCGCCACGCCGGACGCTCAGGAGAATGACACTGAGAGCGCCTGCGCCGACGTTCCTCCGCTCACGGTCCTGGTGGCTGGGTGCGCTGATGGGCTGTGGGGTGACGGCGCTGGTACTCGAGTTGCGCTATGTCAACTGGCATTCGGTGGTGCCACCGGTCGACCGCGTCCCCCTTGTGATTCGGCGGGATGCGAAGGGTGACGGCCGGTTCCTGGCACCTCGCAGCGGGGGCCGCCGCCACCGCGGCGTCGATGTCGCGGCGGGCTTGCGCAGCCCGGTCCGCGCCGTCCGCAGCGGGATCGTGGTGCAGACCGGATCGCATCGCGGGTTGGGCCGCTTCGTGGAACTCGAGCACGGCCATGCGCTGCGCAGCCTCTATGCCCATCTCGATGAGATCCGCGTGGCGGTCGGCGCGAGAGTCCCGCAGGGAACGATGATCGGCACCATCGGGAAGACGGGCAACGCGAAACATCCGTGGATCACCCCGCACCTGCACTTCGAGCTCAGCCGGCGCGGAACACCGGTCGATCCGCGGCAGCTTGGGCTTGCACTGGTCGATCCCTCGCCCCGCGCGGAGGCGTCCGTAGCGCTCGCGCAGGCCGATCGGGCCTCGAGGCCCTCTCATGCCGACGGGGCAGAGTAGCGCGGCGCGATTGCAGCCGGTGCGCGGGGCGGGGTGGTGGTTCAGCGGCTGGGCCTCCGCCCGCATCATGGCCGGCGTGGCGGATCGTCACACGGATCGGGAGACGTTCCTGCGCCGCCTGGAGGAGTCCGTGGCGGTGATCGAAGGGGAGCAGGTGCACGGCAGCAGCGTGGCTGTCGTGGAGCGACGACGCGGCAACGGCGGACCGGTTGCCGGCTGCGATGCGCTCATCACGCACCTGCCAGGGGTCACCCTCCTTGTCCGCACGGCGGATTGCCTGCCGATGTTCTTTGCGGATCCGCGCCGCGGCGTCGTGGGGCTTGCCCACGCCGGCTGGCGGGGGCTCTCGGCCGCGCTGCCGATGCGCGTCGTCGCGGCCCTGCGCCGGGCGTACCAGAGCCCGGCGGATGAGCTCTACGTCGCCATCGGGCCGGCGATCCGCGACTGCTGCTATGACGTCGGTCAGGAATTTGCCGCGCGCTTCGGACGCCAGGTGCGCCGGCGGGCCGCTCGTCGCGTCTGCGACCTCATCGGGGTGGCCCGGCGCCAATTGCAGCAGTGCGGCGTCCAGCCGTCGCGCCTCTGCGATGCGCGCCGCTGCACCGCCTGCGAGGCGCAGCACTGGTTCTCGGTCAGACGGGATGGCGAGGCGACCGGACGGCTGGTCTCGGCCATCATGCTGCGCCCATAGGCCGTCGTCAGGTAGACTCGTAGAAGAGCGCCATGCATCGGACGATCGGGTATCTCTCCAAACGCTTCACGCACATCCGGCCGGGGGAAGGGCGGCGAGTGATGCTGACCTTCCTGTACTTCTTCCTGGTCATCACCGCCTACTACGTCATCAAGCCGGTCAGCCGCTCCCTGGTCCTGGGGGAGCTGGGCTCCCGCGTGGTGCCCTATGTGGATCTGGCGTGCGCCATCGTCATGGGCCCGTTCGTCACGCTGTTCGCCCGCCTGGTGGACCGCATGCAGAAGCCGCAGCTGGTCAGCCTCGCCTTCTGGTCGGTGATCGCCATCCTCGTGCTGTTCTGGCGGTTGCTCGACGGGCACGCCCCCTGGGTGGCGGGCGTCTTCTACGTGTGGGTCTCGGTGTTTTCCGTGCTGGTCGTGACCCTGTTCTGGCTGGTGGCCAACGACCTCTATCGCCCGCGCGAGGGCAAGCGGCTCTTCGGCTTCATCGGCTCCGGCGGCATTCTCGGCGGCATCGTCGGCTCGTCGATCGCAGCGATGGGCGCCCAGCTCTTCGGGACGGAGCGGTTGCTCTTGTGCTCGGCCGGCCTGCTGGTGGCCTGTTGGTTTGTCGTCCAGGAGCTGTGGAAGCTGGCTCCGGCGTACGTGGCTCCCAGCGACGCCCCGACGCCCGTCGCGCACCGCGACACGTTCCTCTCCGATCCGGTCCAGTTCGTCAAGCACCTGCTCCAGTCCCGCTACCTGCTGCTGCTCATCGCCATCGTCGGCCTGACCAAGATCGTGGCGACGCTGATCTACTACCAGTTCAACCCCTTCATCGAGCAGGCCTTTCCGGATCAGGACGCGAAGACGACGTTCAACGGCCTGTTCTTCGGCGGGATGAACGTCGCGGCCTTCATCATGCAGTTCTTCTTCACGAGCTGGATCCTCAGGCGGTGGGGGCTCTTCTGGGCCCTCTGGGCGCTGCCCATGGGCCTGCTGATGGGCAATCTCGCGCTGTTGGCGATCCCGGTGTTTTGGGTCGCCGCGGTGACGGAGCTCTACGACGGCTCGCTGAACTATTCCCTCCAGCAGACGAGCAAGGAGGTGCTCTACCTGCCGATCGACCGGTCCATCCGCTACAAGGTGAAGCCCTTCATCGACATGGTGGTCTTTCGGTTCGGCAAGGGCTTCGCGGCCGTGCTCGGCATCCTCCTGTTGGATGTGGCGGGCTTGCCGACCCGCGTGCTCGGCTACCTGACGATTCCCTTGATCCTGCTGTGGCTGGCGGTGGCCGTGGGGCTGCGCCGGGATTACGTGGCGACCATCCGCACGATGCTGCAGGCTCGGGCGTCGGCCAAGCGCTCGGCCCCCGGTGCGTCGCGGGCTGCGGAGGAGCTGGTCGACCCCTTTGGGTCGCTCACGGTGGGCCGATCGCCGGCCCACAAGTTGGCCTTGATCGACCGGGTGGTCGCGCACCAGGCCGGCCTGCCGCCGCACACCAAGGAGCTGCTCGCCGAGCTGACCGCGTATGAGGCCCCGCTGGCCGGCGCGTCAGGCGTCGAGGGCAACGCGGCACAGCTCAAATCGCTCATCACGGATCGCAGCGCCCCGCTGGCCGCGCGGCGCCAGGCGCTCCGGCTGCTGGCGCGCGCAGCCCGTCAGGAGACGGTCGACTATCTCTTCGGCATGGTCATGGTGGAGGAAGACGCGCTGCTGCGTCAGGAGGCGATCCTGGGGTTGGTGAAGGTCCGCCTGCGCGGGGGGCGGCTGGAGTTCCCGGCCCAGCCCATCCGGCGGCAGATCGCCAACGAAGTGGCCAATTATCAGCGCATCACGCGCGTGGCGCAGATCTACCGGCAGCACCACCGCGGGCCGCCGGCGGCGGACGATCCGGTGCTGGCACTGCTCCGCGCGCTGCTGGAAGAGGCCGTCGAGCACATCTTCCGTCTGCTGATGCTCCTGTACCGTCCGGAGGACGTGCACCTGGCGTACGAGCAGATGCGCGCGCCGGATACCTATCTGCGCTCCGACGCGGTCGAATTTCTGGATAACCTGGTCGATCCGGCCACGCGCCTGTTGATCTTCCCCATCCTGGATGAGGACCGCTTCCTCTCCCTGCTGGACGAGGAGCATCGCAGGGCCGAAGAGCCGGCCGCGGCGTATCGGGTCTTGCAGGAGGCGATCTGGGATCACAACTGCTGGCTGAGCGTGACGACGCTCTGCGCGGTCGGGCGGCTGCGGCTGACGACGATGCGCCAGGAGCTCGAAAAGGCCTCTCGCCATACCGTGCCCCTGATGTCTGTGGCGGCCAAGGTCGCCCTCGATCTCGCTGCG
>Ga0247727_10000765_pt1 | contig 78558 bp, 70 predicted proteins | sample WisWelCaveWW1625_FD_202498 | JGI IMG/M metagenome (GOLD analysis project Ga0247727, IMG submission 202498) | Biofilm microbial communities from Wishing Well Cave, Virginia, United States - WW16-25 | ecosystem: Environmental > Aquatic > Deep subsurface > Groundwater > Cave microbial mat | place...
AATCCGAGAAGGTGCTGGAAAAACACCAGGTGGGCGGAACTCGAAATCGGCAGGAACTCGGTGAGCCCTTGGACAAGCCCCAGGAGGGCCGCTTCAAAAAACGACATCAGAGGTAGGCAAAGGCTTTTCGCTTCTCAAGCGCCCGCACCACGTCCCGAATCGCTTCCGCCTTCGAGCGGGGACAGACCAGGAGCGCGTCCGGCGTGTCCACAACAATGAAGTCCTTGACTCCCAGAAGGGCCACGAGCCGCTCGTTCGCTTTCACAATGTTCCCCTCACTCTCGAGGAGAAGGACATCGCCGCGAATTCGGTTCTTCTTGGAATCCGAAGACCAGAATTCCGCAATCGCGGCCCACCCTCCCAAATCGCTCCAGTCGAAGGGGGCCAGGAGGCAGTGGACATTTTTCATCTTCTCGAGAATTCCGTAGTCGAGAGAGACGGAAGGAAGCGCCCGGTAAATCCTCGCAAGAGCCTTCTTCCCGCTCTTCCGGCCCAAGGGTCTAAAAGCAGGGTAAAGTTTCGGCAAATGAGTGCGGACTGCCGCCTTAAAGGCGTCAAGCCTCCAGGCAAACATTCCGCTATTCCAGAAGAAATTTCCCCGTTTGAGAAATCCCCGGGCCTTTCCCGGCGACGGTTTCTCGTGGAAGCGCCGAATCGTGAAAAAGGGAATCCCGTTCCGGCGGCTCCGCTTACCGCTCACTTCGAGATAACCGTAAGCGGGATTCGCCCCCCGGGGCCGAATTCCGAAAAGGACCGGCCGCTCGTCCGCTGCTTCCAAAGCGGTGCTCACCGCCTTCAGGAAGAGGGACTTGGGCTGGATCTCGTGGTCTGCCGGAAGGAAAATGATACGTGCGTTTCGGTCGCGCCTGGCGATTTGGCTTGCCGCATAAACCGCGCAAGGGGCGGTGTTGCGGCCGACCGGTTCTCCCAAAATATTTTTGCGCGGAATCCGCGGAAGAAGACGCGCCGCTTCCTTCACGAGCTCCTGTTGAAGGACAATCAGAATCCGGCTGGGAGGAAAGAGCGGACGGAGGCGCTCGACCGTTTCCTGAAGGAGCGGACGCCTTCCGAGAAATTTGAGAAACGGTTTCGGAAACCGCGCGCGGCTTTCCGGCCAAAACCGGGTCCCCTTCCCCCCGGCCATCACAACGGCCCAATTCATGGAACGTCCCTTGCGGTCATTGCGAGGGACAGGCCGCGCTTTCGCGGCCAGGACCGAAGCAATCTGCAAACAGAGATTGCTTCAGCCGACTTCGTCGGCTTCGCAATGACGGAATTTTCTTGCCCTCGCCATGGCGGCCTACGGTTGGACATATTTCCTTATTTTACCTTCGATGAGCTCCCGGATTTCCGCGAGCCGCTTTTCCGAGGTCGCTTCAAAACGCATCACGAGGACCGGCTGCGTGTTCGAGGCGCGAATCAACCCCCACCCGTCGTCAAATTCAATCCGTGCGCCGTCGATATCGATCACCTGGTACTCCTTCTTCAGGTCCGCGACCACGTTCTTCACAATTTCGAATTTCTTTTCGTCACTCGGGCAGTCAAAGCGGATTTCAGGAGTCGAAATAATCTTGGGGAGATCCGCGTAAAGTTCGGAAAGCGGCGGCCCCTCTTGATCGAGGATCTCCAGAATCCGGCAGGCGGCGTAGATCGCGTCGTCAAAGCCGTACCAGCGGTCCGCGAAAAACATATGTCCGCTCAACTCTCCGGCCAGGGCCGCCTTCTCCTCTTTCATCTTGGCCTTGATATTCGAGTGGCCGGTCTTCCAAAGAATCGGCCGGCCGCCCCGCGCAGCAATGTCCCGGAAAAGAAGGGGGGAACATTTTACGTCGCCGATAATCGCAGCCCCTTTTTGTTTTTTGAGAATTTGTCTTGAGTAAATCAAAAGAAGGCGGTCTCCCTGGATCCAATTTCCTTTTTCGTCAATGACGCCGATCCGATCGGCATCGCCGTCAAAGGCGACTCCGAGGTGGGCCTTTCCCCGTCTGACCTCCCTTGAGACGTCTTCCAGATTTTCCGGAACCGAAGGGTCGGGGTGGTGATCCGGGAACGTGGGGTCGAGATTCGTATAAAGCTCGACCACTTCCTGGCCCAGCTCCTTAAAAAGGCGCGGGGCGACCATTCCGGACATCCCGTGTCCCGAATCGATCACGATTTTCCACTTCTTGGAAATCCGAAACTGATTCTTCAAGGCGGCAAGATAAGGACTCACCACATCGGCTGAAGAGACGGCTCCCTTCCCCGTTGTTAAATCCTTCTTCTCAATCCACTCCGCAAGCTTTTGGATATGGGAACCGTAAAAGGGACGGTCGGCGAGCTGGAATTTGAATCCGTTGTATTCGGGCGGATTGTGCGAGCCGGTAATTGAGATGCCCGCGTCCTGCTTGAAGTGGACCACTCCGAAGTAAAGCAGCGGAGTGGGAATCATCCCGAGCTCGAGGACATCGATCCCTGCGGCGAGCAAACCTTCGAGGAGAGCCTTGTGGATTCGCTCCGAGCTCGGCCGAAGGTCGTGACCCAGGGCGAGCTTCTTCTTCCCTTCCCGAACGAGAAAGGTGCCGAAAGCGCGGCCGATCGCACGGCTCGTCTCGTCAGTCAGTTCAGTCTCTGCAAGACCCCGAATGTCGTATTGTCGAAAGATGTGTCTTGGTAACATGAAGTCTGCGCGGGGGGGGACTTGAACCCCCACGGGTTGCCCCACATGCCCCTCAAACATGCGCGTCTGCCGTTCCGCCACCCGCGCGCGAAATAAGCGGTAATTGTACCTTAATCGGTGCTTCGGCGTCTTTGGGTTTTTATTTTCCTCTTCTCGCTTTCGAGGTTCGCTTCGACTTGCGAAAGCTCTTTCTCAAGCTTCTTCGTTTCTTCAACGAGATCGCGAATCTCGGTGTCTTGAAGAAGCTCTTTCTCCCCTTCACGAGCCGCCTTCTCATAGACACGGCCGCCCAAGCGGGCAAATTGCTTTGTGACTTGATGTTCGAGTTTCACCTTGTCCACGAGCAGTTTCGTCACGTGAGCCGCCTCACCCGCCTTCTCGGCTACCACTTTGGCTGAATTTTTCGCCGCCTCAAACGCCTGATTCAGCGCTTTTTCCGCGTTTCGTAGGAATTCCTCTTTATTCACGTTTTGTTCCCTCCTCTTTCTATATCTGCGGGACTTGGATTCGAACCAAGATTACCTGGTCCAGAGCCAGGCGTGCTACCGTTGCACCATCCCGCACCGAGTCAAAGACCTTTCCAGTATACCAGTTTGTTAGCCGTAGTGAAGCTCGCCCCCCTCGAAGGCGGTCAGAAGAATGAGGGCAAGCCCCAAGAGATGAAGGCTGTAGTAAAACAACTTCATTTTCTTGAGGCCGTAAAGTGAAGGGCCGTAGACCCAGCGAACCACCAGGGAGACAAAATAAGTTGTCAGGGCGCCGATTCCCAACGGTCCGTGCGGAAAGGGGATATTCTTCCACCCTTCGACCAGAGCCAGACCGGAAGCCACGGCGAGAAGTCCCGCCGAAAATCCAAAAAGAAGAGCGAGAAGGGAAAAAGATTCAAAGTCAAAGGCCCCAAGACCCAATCGTTTAAAAATCCCGCTGATCCGTTTTTTTTCTCCGTCCATTCCGCGAATCAGAAGGAGGAGTCCGCTCAAGACTAGGAAGGCGATCGGAAAATGAACATAAGCGGGGTGGGCCGGCTGCCCCCAAATCTCTTTCAGCAAGGAAGGCCTCCTTCTCAACCGGGAGGCCAGCCGAGCCGCCGGCCTCCCAGCAGGTGGAGGTGAATGTGGAAAATGGACTGTCCCGCCTCGGCGCCTTGATTGAAGACAAGACGGTAGCTCTTGAGCCCGAGGGAATGAGCTAACTTTTTCGCCTGGAGGATCAAACGTCCCACCGTCTTCTCGTCCTCCGCCTCAAGCTGGGCGACCCCCTCGAGATGTTTCTTGGGAACAATCAAAACGTGGGTCGGTGCTTGGGGGTTGATGTCGTGAAACGCGTAGAACAAGTCGTCCTCGTACGCCACCTTCGAAGGAATTTCCTTTTTTATGATTCGACAGAACAGGCAATCGTCCATTCGTCACAATCTCCCGATCAACTGATTCAGGCGCCTCAAAGAAGCATCCTTTCCCAAAACTTTCATGAGTTCAAAAATTCCGGGACTGACATCCTTTCCTGTGAGCGCAAGCCTTAAAGGATGAATCAGTTCCCGCGCTTCGGCTCCGTGTTTTGTGGCGCACTCCCGCAAAAGCGTTTCCAATTTTACGACGTCTTCAAAGTCGGGTAAAGGTTCGAATGAATGTTTGAGATCCGAAAGTTTTTCCCGCAAACGGGGGGACGCAAGCGTCCGATTCATGGTTTCAAGATCATACGCTTCCGGATCGCGGAAACAGTAACCCGCCTCCCCGACAAGATCCTTAAAGGTTTGGATCCGGGTCCGGAAAAGGAGGGCGACGCTTTTGAATCTCTCCTCGGAAAGGCCCGCCGGGAGAAGATCCGTTCCCTGAAAGTAAGCTTTGACCCGCTTCAGATAATCCTCTTCGGAGAGGCCCCGGAGGTGCTGAGCGTTGATCCAGCGTAGTTTCTCCGGATCAAACCTTGCGCCGGAACGGATCAGGCGTTTCAACGAAAACTTTTTGATGAGCTCCGGGAGATTGAAGAATTCCTGGTTTCCCTCGGGACCCCAGCCGAGAAGGGCGAGATAATTCATGAGGCCCTCCGGCAGAAATCCCTCCTTTTGGTACTGCGTGACCGCCACGGCGCCGTGGCGTTTTGAGAGCGGACTCCCGTCTGAACCCAAGATCAAGGGGAGATGAACGTACTTCGGGGGTTTCCAACCGAGCGCTTCCTGAAGAAGCATCTGTTTCGGTGTGTTGGTGAGGTGGTCTTCTCCGCGAATCACGTGCGTGATTCCCATTTCGTGGTCGTCCACCACGCAAGCCCAGTGGTAGGTCGGGAACCCATCGGATTTGATGATGACAAGATTCTCGAAAAGTTCCGTGTTGAAAGATACCTCGCCTCGGAGCCCGTCGGTGAGGCGAACCTCCCGTTTCGGCGTCCGGAAGACAATCGCGCGCTTCCCTTCTTTGATCTCTTCAAAAGCGAGACCCTTCGAAAGAAGCTCCTCGGCCTCCTTCTGGTAGACGGAAAGCCGCTCACTTTGTCGGAGGGGCGTCCCCTCCCACGCAAGTCCGAGCCACGTGAGTGAATCGAGGATCTCTTTTTCAAACTCAGGTTGGGAGCGCTCGCGGTCGGTGTCCTCGATCCGAAGAAGAAACTTTCCCTTCTGATTTTGGGCGTAAAGGAAGTTAAAGAGAGCGGTCCGGGCTCCCCCGACGTGAAGATGCCCGGTAGGTGAAGGGGCAAAACGAACGACAACCACTAGAAAAGAGGCTTGCTACTTCGTTTCGAGGGCCTTACCGATGATCCCAAAGACTTCCTTGAGGTCGAAGGGCTTTCGGATACAGGCAAACGCGCCGGCAGTTAGAACGTCTTGTTCCTTCCCCGGAGGAAGGTATCCCGACATAATCACCACCGGTGTCTCGCACTCTTTCTTGATTTCCTGAAGCGCCTCTCGTCCTTCAACCTTGGGCATCAGGACGTCGAGAAAGATGAGGTCGTAACCCTGGGTCTTTGCTTTTTTAACCCCTTCTCGGGGGTCTTGAACCGCATCGACTTGGTGCCGTTCTTCCCGAAGGAGTTGTGAAAACTCGTCGCAGAGGCCCTTTTCGTCATCAATGATCAGAATCTTTGCCATACTTCCCCCTCTCCCGCCTAAACGGGTAACTTGAAATTCTCCCTCAATGTTTCAAGATAACTCCGTCTTGAGCTTTTTACAAGACGAAAGGGGATGCTGGAACGGGTGATTTCTATGGCGGTGGTCTCATCCACCTCCATAGTTTCCTGACCGTCGGCCGTGAGGACGGCCCGCTCCCCTTCCCGGTCACACTGGACTCGAACGGTTATCCTTTCATCGGCCTGAACCACCAGCGACCTTAGCGTCAGCGCGTGAGGGCAAATCGGGGTCACCACAATGGCGTCGAGCTTAGGATGGACCACCGCCCCCCCCGCGGAAAGGGAATAGGCCGTGGAACCGGTCGGCGTCGCGACAATCACCCCGTCTCCCCAAAAATTGGTCAGGGTTTCCTTGCCGACGTCGACCCGAACCCGAACGAGCCGCGTGAGGCCTTCCCGTGACACCACAATGTCGTTTAAGGCCTGAAAGCGCCGCTCCTTTCGAGTCGCCTCGCTACGGGCAAAACAACTCAACATCAGCCTCTCTTCAACTTCACTCTTGTCCAGAAAATAGGTCTGAAGCTCGTCAAACATCTCCTCGGTTTTCACGTCGGTGAGAAATCCAAGGCTTCCGATATTGATCGCAAGAACCGGGATCGACCGCTCCTTCATCTGACTTGCAAGGCGAAGAATCGTTCCGTCTCCTCCGAGGCAAACCAAAAGCGATGCTTCGCTCATGACCTCCTCCAAGGGGGCCTCAGTCGTATCCTTGAGTTCGACCGAACGCTTGGCAAGCCAGCTCTTCAGCTCTCCCAAAAGCTTCTCGGCGTTTGGCTTTTTCGTGTTGACGACGATTCCGATCTTCTGCATCTGTGGACTCAACCCCGCTCTTCAAAGGCCTCGGAACTCGAGGTCGAGGCCTTAAGCTGCCTCAAGATTCGCGATGCCACTTTCTCCGGCGAAAGTCCAAACCGGTCCAAGAGAAACTCCCGCGATCCCTGCTCAATGAATTCATCCGGCAGGGCAAAGCGTGAGAGGGAGACCTGTCCCGCAAGCCCCTGTTTCTCAAAGAATTCGAGCACTTTGGATCCAAACCCTCCCGTGAGATTGTGTTCCTCCAAGGTAAAAAGAAACCGGCTCCTTTGCGCCGTCTCAAGAAGCAGCTTTTCGTCAAGCGGCTGGGCAAATCGAAGGTTGAGGACACTCGTTTCGATTCCTTCGCGGGAAAGAATCTCTGCGGCCCTCCAAGCCACTTCCACCATACTTCCGAGCGTCACCAAAGCAGCGTCAGCCCCCTCCCGAATGATTTCGCCCTCTCCCAGACCGAATTCTTTCTTGGGAAATTGTTCATAGACTTTGGAGATATTGGCTCGGGGGTATCTCAACGCAAGAATCCCCGGGTGATTGAGCCCCAGTCTCAACATTTGAAGCATCTCTTCTTCGTCTTTCGGAGCTCCGATCGCGGCCCCCGGAATGTGGCCGAGGTAACTGATGTCAAAAACGCCGTTGTGGGTCGCCCCGTCCGCTCCGACGAGGCCGGCCCGGTCCATAGCAACGATGAGACTCAGACGTTGAAGGGCGATGTCGTGGATCAGTTGGTCCTGGGAACGCTGGAGAAAGGTGGAATAGATCGCACAGACCGGCTTGAGCCCCCCTTTGGCAAGTCCTCCGGCAAACGTGATCGCGTGCTGCTCCGCGATACCGACATCGAAGAACCGGTCAGGAAACTCCTTCTGAAATTCCGTCAGGCCGGTCCCCGAAGGCATGGCCGCTGTAATCGCGACCACCCGCTTGTCCCCGCGGGCCAACTGCGTGAGGGCCTTGGCGAAAGCCTTCGTGTAGGAAATTCCCTCGGTTTTTGCTTTCTCCTCCTCTTTGGGGCTCTTGATCTTTTCACCCGTCTTCACGTCGAAGGGGGTCACGCCGTGAAGCCGTTCCGCGTCCTTCTCTGCCCACTCAATCCCCTTTCCCTTTTGAGTGACAATGTGAAGGAGGCAGAGCTCCTGGAACTTTTTCAGTTTGGAGAGCGTGTCGACCAGCGTCACGACGTCGTGACCGTCCACCGGACCGAAATAGCGAAAGCCAAGCTCCTCAAAAAGGATTCCGGGAACAAGCAGGTGCTTCATCCCCTCAAGTCCCGCGGTGGCAAAACGTCTGAGACGCGGAAATTTTTCAAGCCGCTTCTCCACTTCCACCCGAACACGGTTGTAAAGAGGATTGGTAATGACTTTGTTCAAATATTTCGCGATGGCGCCGACGTTTTTGGAAATCGACCACTCGTTGTCATTGAGAACCACAAGCATCGAGGGACACAATTGTCCGGCGTTATTCAGCGCTTCGTAGGTGAGACCCGAGGTGAGTGAACCGTCTCCCACGACCGCAACGACCTTCTCGTCTCCTCCTCTTTGGTCTCGGGCAATCGCAAGACCCAAGGCCTGAGAAATGGCCGTCCCCGCGTGGGCCACAATGAAGGGATCGTGAGGACTCTCGAAAGGCGAAGGAAACCCGCTCAAGCCCCCGAACTGGCGAAGCGTTGGCATCCGGTCTCGCCGTCCGGTAATCATCTTGTGGACGTAAGCCTGATGACCCACGTCCCAACAGATCTTGTCCTGGGGAGAGTCGAAGACGTAGTGAAGGGCGACATTGAGCTCGAGAGCCCCGAGGCTTGCTCCCAAGTGCCCCCCTGTTTTTGCCACCGTCTCGATGAGGAGCTTCCGGTACTCCTCCGTCACTTCGGGGAGCTTCTCGCGTGGAACCTTTTTCAGGTCCTGGGGCGAACTAATTTTTTGAATCCAGCGGGACATGCTTTAGGGGGGTTGTGGAGCGGTTCAAAAGAAAATCGGCCAACGCAAGAAGCCGCCTTCCCTTTTTTCCGAAGTGCTTCGCTTCCTGTTTGGCCTTTTGAATGAGAGCTTCAGCTTTCCGACGGGCTCGATCGCGATTCATCACTTGAAGGTAGCCGTCGCCGTCCATTATATCATCGACGACTTGGAAGGCAAGACCGAGCGCCCGGCCGAACTGCCGAACCCGTTTGATTTTTGAAGGAGAATTCGTCCCCACGATCGCGCCGAGGACGGCGCTCGCTTCGATGAGGCGTCCCGTCTTGCAACGGCTGATGAAGTCAACGGTGGCTGGACGGATCCGGTGCTTCGATCCGTTCTTGGCAATGAGGATATCGACGACCTGACCGCCGACCATCCCTTGGGTCCCCGCTGCATCTCCAAGCTCTTGAAGGAGCTTCACCGCTCTCTCCGCGGGCCGAGACTCGCTCAAGAGCCGAAAAGCACGCGTGAGGAGCGCATCTCCCGTAAGAATGGCGAGGGCTTCGCCAAATCTTCGGTGACAGGTCGGCTTTCCGCGCCGCGTCGCATCGTTGTCGAGGGCCGGTAGGTCGTCGTGAACGAGAGAATAGGAGTGGATCAGTTCCACGGCGCAGGCAGGAATCAACGCTTGCTTTGGACTTCCCCCCACCGCTTCACAGGCACTCAGAACCAAGAGGGGGCGGAAACGTTTCCCCCCGTCGATCGCCGCATAACGCATCGCCTCGTGAATCTCGCGAGGGTAAGCACTCTCGGGAGGGAGGGCCTGCTCCAACGCTTTTTCAACCAAAGCGAGATGAGACTCGCCGTCATTGCGAGGAGTCCCGGAGGGACGACGAAGCAATCTTTTACGTAGATTGCTTCGGGCACTTCGTGCCCTCGCAATGACAGAACGACCGCTATTCCTTCTCTTCAAGCTCGAAATTCTCCCGTTTGAGGGTCCCGTCCAAAGTTTTGGTCAACGTCTGAATTTTCTTCTCCGCCTGCCCGAGTTTCTCACCACAGACCCGCGAAAGCTTCACTCCCTCTTCGTACTTCTTGAGCGCTTCGTCGAGGGGCAGGTTCCCCTCTTCGAGCTCTTCGACGATTTTCTCAAGCCGCTCCAAGGCCTTTTCAAATTTGAGTTCCTCTGTCATTTTTTATTCTCCTCATCTTTCTCGATCGATTCGATTTTGGAATAAAGGCAACCCCGGTGGAGCTTCGTCTCGATCCGTTCCCCTATTTTCACCTGGCGAACGTCCTTCAAAAGCCCTCCCTCGGCGTCAAACGTGAGGCTGTACCCTCTTTGGAGAATCGCAAGCGGGCTTAAGGCCTCAAGCCGTCCGACCCAGTTTCGGAACATTTGATCTTTCTCCCGGACCAGGGTCTTCAGGTAATTCTGGAGCTGCCTCAAGAGCTCATCGAGACGCTGGCCAAATTGATTGATCAGATTATAGGGCTGCCTGAAGGCGTAACTTTCCGTGAGGACCCGGAGCCTTTCCTGCCTTTCCTCCAAGAGACCGCGGACGGCATTCCGAAGCCGGGTGTGAAAATCTCTTAAGCGGGTCTCGAGCTCCTCACGGTTCTGGACGACCAGTTCCGCTGCGGCGGAAGGGGTGGGGGCCCGAAGGTCCGCCACCCAATCGCAAATCGTCCAGTCGATTTCGTGCCCCACGGCCGAGATCACAGGAATCCGCGACCGGAAGACCGCGCGGGCCACCACTTCCTCGTTAAATGCCCACAAATCCTCGAGACTTCCTCCGCCCCGGCCCACAATCAAGACGTCGATGTCGTCCAGCTGATTCATTTCGTCAATCGCCCGCGCGATTTCCTCGGCCGCTCCCGCCCCCTGGACCCGCACCGGATTCAAGAGAACACTGGTTCCGCGAAATCTCCGGTTCACCACGTGCAAAATGTCCTGGATGGCAGCGCCCGTCGGGCTCGTCACCACCCCGACCGTTTTCGGAAAGCGGGGAATCGGCTTCTTGTGAGCTGGATCAAAGAGTCCTTCTTTGGCCAGCTTCTCTTTTAGCTGCTGAAATGCGAGCTGGAGCGCGCCGAGTCCTTTCGGCTCCATTCGCTCGACCAAAAGTTGATAATCTCCGCGCGGTTCGTAGACCGAAACCTTTCCGTAGGCGAGGACCTGGAGCCCGTCCTTGAGTTCGAACTGAACCTGCCGGTTGAATCGGGAGAAAAAGGCCGCCCGAAGGATCGCTTCGTCGTCTTTCAAGCTGAAGTACGTGTGACCGGAATGGTGCTGCTTGAGGCCCGAAATCTCTCCTTCAACCCAGACTCCCGAAAATTTGCCTTCGATGAGACCTCTAATCTGTCGCGTGAGCTCCTTGACCGTATAGACCTTGGGACCTGTTTGGGAGGAGGCCGCAAGTACTGGAGAGCGCGCCGAATTCACTACACCTTCCTCATTGGGAAGCTGCCGTTTTTTTGGCCCAATTCGCCACCTTTTCATGAATCCGTCGGACCGAAACGGTCTTCCCTGAAACGGGGCTCACTTCGAAAAGGGCCCCGGAAATGCGGGCATCTTCCCGGGCCACCTCAAGCCGCGTCGGCATCTGAGTGAGGAACATCTTGATCGCCTGATCGATTTCCCTTCCGATCACCGAACGGTAGGGGCCGCACATTCCGAGTTCCGTGATAAAGCCGGTCCCCCGCGGAAGAATCGTTTCGTCGGCGGTCTGAACGTGTGTGTGCGTCCCGAAAACCGCGGTCACCTGGCCGTCGAGAAACCAACCCAGGGCATTCTTCTCCGAAGTGGCCTCGGCGTGCATATCGACAAAGATGAGAGGCGTCTCGGCGCGGAGATTCTTCACTTCGCGCGCCGCGGTCTCAAAGGGGCAGTTGACGGTCTTGAGAAAGACCCGCCCGATCAAGTTGATCACACCGACCAAAACACCCCCTTTGGATTTCACCACGGTCGACCCGACGCCGGGAGTCCCTGCGGGATAATTCGCCGGTTTGAGAATCTTGTGATTCTGTTCGAGGAGCTCCTCTCCTTCTTTTTTACGGAAAATGTGGTCGCCTGAGGTTATGACATCGACCCCGCTTGAAAAAAGATCGTACACGGTCGATGCCGTGATTCCGGAGCCCCCGGCCAGGTTTTCGCCATTCGCAATGACAAAGTCAATCCCCTCTTCCCGAATCAAGCCGGGAAGAATCTCCTTAATGGCTCGCCGGCCCGGTTCGCCGACCGTATCTCCAAGTGCTAAAACTTTCATTGTTTCCATTTTTTTACCCGATTAAAATTTCGTCCAAGGCGACGTCGTGCGGCTCCCGAGGAACCAAATCGACGATTTGGCATTCAAAAGCCAATCCGATCTTGTAGGCCTTTTTCGCTTCGCCGAGGAAACGGTCAAAGTAACCTCCGCCCCGCCCCAACCTTCCACCCCTCCGATCAAAGCCTAGCCCGGGAACCACGACCAGATCAAGTGTTGCGGCCTCTCCCAGACGCTTTTCGTCGAAGGGAGGCTCCAAGATCCCGTAGGAACTGGGGCTTAATTTCTCCTTGCCCGTAATCTCAATGACCCAAATCTTCTTTTTCTCTTGATCAACGCGGGGAACGTAGACCCTTTTGCCCCGTCTCAGCCCCTCTTCTACAAAGGGCCAGGTCTCCACCTCCGGCGCCACCGCGATATAACTTAGAACCTTTTCGGCCTCGGCGAACCTTGGGTGACCGAAGACCTGCTGCAAGATCCCCTCGCTTCGCCTCGCCCTCTCCTCCGGCTTCATTTGCTCCAGCTTTTGACGTAACTCTTTACGGAGCAAATGCTTTTTCGTCTCAAGAGAAGATGAGGAATCCACGACTGAGTTGTATTTTAATCCAACGAACGGGGCTTTTCTACAGCTTCCTTCTCTGGGCGTAAACCTTGAACGGAGGAAGCGCTCAGATTACAATCCTTTTCGGTGATACCTTCAGAGTATGCGCCCGCCCCGGCAGAGCCGGGACTGGCGTTGCTTTGTTTGCGCCCGTAGCTCAGGTGGATAGAGCGAGGGACTCCTAAGCCCTAGGTCGGCCGTTCGAATCGGCCCGGGCGCACAATTAATACGAGATGAGGGAGAAGACGTTGTAGCCGGAAAGTTTCTCCCGGCCTTTCAGGAAGGTGAGTTCCACGAGAAAGGCCACGGCAACGACTTTCCCGCCGAGCCTTTCTACCAGTTCAATCGCCGCTTTCGAAGTTCCTCCCGTGGCCAAAAGGTCGTCGACGATCGCCACCTTCATACCTTTGACAATGGCGTCCCGGTGGATCTCAAGCTCACTTTCTCCATACTCCAATTGGTAGGAGGTTCGAACCGTCTCGGCGGGGAGTTTTCCGCTCTTTCGGACGGGAACGAAGCCGGTTTTCAACTTGTAGGCCACGATGGGGCTAAAAATGAATCCCCGGGATTCAATCCCTGCGATTTGTTCCGGGTGGGTTCTTTGAAGAAACTCGGCGAGTTCATCCACGGCCACCTGAAGGGCGTCGGGATCTTTCAGGATCGGAGTAATGTCTTTGAAAAGGATTCCCTTGCGTGGAAAGTCGGGAATGTCCCGGATGAGTAACTTGAGGTCACTCGGCGATGTAATCTTCAAGCTTTTCTCTTTCGTCTTGAAACCGGGAGCGAATCTTCTTGAGCGCGGCGACCTCGATCTGTCGGATCCGTTCGCGCGTGATGCCGAAATTTTGAGCCACCTCCTCGAGCGTGTGCGGTTCTCCCTTTTCGAGGCCGAAACGGAGAACCAGGATCTTTCGCTCCCTCTCATCCAAGGTCTGGAGAATGTCGTGAATTCTCTCATCCCGCAACATCAGGCCCATCTCTCTTTCGGGAGAATGCGTGACGTCGTCTTCGATGAGATCGATCAGTTCCGCGGTGCTATCAAGACTCACCGGGGCATTCAGTGAACCCGGGCGGCCTGCAATATTCTCGATCTCCTTCACCTTCAGGATCGGAACCCTCATGACCTTGGCGATCTCTTTGCGGGTCGGAATACGGTTCAGTTTCTGCGTCAAGGCGTCCCGAACCTTCCGCCATTTGGAGATCATATCGTAGACGTAAACGGGGATTCGGATCGTCTTCCCCTGGTTGGAAAGGGCCCGCATGATCGCCTGTTTGATCCACCAGGAAGCGTAAGTGGAAAAACGGTAGCCGCGTTTCGGGTTGAATTTTTCCACCGCCCGCATGAGGCCGATGTTTCCCTCCTCCACGAGATCGGAAAAGGCGAGCCCCATATTCGTATAACGCTTCGCAATGGAAATCACGAGACGGAGGTTCGAACGGATCATCTGATGACGGGCCGCGTGGGAGCCGCGCGTCTTCGACTGAATCTTTTCGGCGAGGGATATCTCTTCGACCGGCTTGAGAAGGGGGATCCGCTCAATCTGCTTGAGGTAGATCTTCATCGGGGTCCGATCGAGGGTATGTTCCGTCTCCTCGAAGACCCCTTCCTCGTCGTACTTCTCTCTGTGCTTGCGAGCCTTGATCGCCTTCTCTGGGGGAGGCGGAGGGAGCGGAGCCTTCTTCGCCCGAGGCTCCTCGGCAAGCCGCTTGCGCTTTTTCGGGCGCTCGGGCTTTTTCGAACCCTTCTTTTTCTTTCGGGTCACGTCTCTCCCTTAACTTATTCTCCGGTCCGTTCGAACTTCTTCCTTTTCTCCAAAATCGCCGCCTGGGCGGCCGAAAGCCGGGCAATCGGCACTCGGTAAGGGGAACAGCTCACGTAATTCATTCCGACCCGGTGACAGAACTTCACCGAAGAGGGATCCCCCCCGTGTTCTCCGCAGATGCCGACTTTCAGCCCTTCCCTTACGGATCGGCCCTTTTGGGTCGCTAGTTGAATCAGCTGGCCCACCCCCTCTTCGTCGATACTCTGAAAGGGGTCCTTTTCCAGGATTCCCTGCTGGATGTACACGCCGAGGAACCGTGTGGCGTCGTCCCGCGAGAATCCGAGGGTCATCTGAGTGAGATCGTTCGTGCCGAAGGAGAAAAACTGTGCCACTTCGGCAATTCGATCGGCCACGAGAGCCGCCCGCGGGATTTCGATCATCGTTCCCACGAGGTAGCTGACCGGGCCTCCCTCCTCTTCAAAAACTTCGCGGGCCACCGCTTCGAGCTTCTCTTTCAAAATCGTGAACTCGCGAACCGCTCCGACCAGCGGAATCATGATCTCCGGCAGGACACGAATTCCCCGCTTCTTCACGCGGCAGGCCGCCTGAAGAATCGCCCGCATCTGCATTTCGTAGATTTCAGGGTAGGTAATCCCCAGCCGGCAACCGCGGTGCCCGAGCATCGGGTTGAACTCGTGAAGGCTCGAGACCTTCTCCTTAACCTTCTCCAAGGGAACCTTCATCACTTCGGCCATTTCCTTCTGAGAGGGTTCGTCGTTGGGGAGGAACTCGTGAAGCGGCGGGTCGAGAAGCCGAATGGTCACAGGAAGCCCGTTCATCGCTTCGAAGATCCCTTCAAAATCTCCCCGCTGCATCGGGAGGAGTTTCTCGAGGGCCCCGGCCCTTCCCTCCTTGTCCTCCGCGAGAATCATTTCGCGGACGGCAATGATCCGGTCGCCTTCGAAGAACATATGTTCCGTCCGGCAAAGACCGATTCCTTCCGCTCCGAATTTTCTCGCCACCGTGGCATCGTGCGGCGTGTCACCGTTCGTCCGGACTTGAAGCGTCCGAAACTCGTCGGCCCACTTCATCAGTTTCGCGAACTCACCGCTCAACTCTGGATCGATCGTCTTGCATTTTCCCTTGTAAACCTGGCCGAGACTTCCGTCGAGCGAGATAAACTCCCCTTCTCGAATCACCTGGCCCCCGACACGGAATTCCTTCGCTTCGTAATTAATCTGGAGGTCGCTGCAGCCCGCGACGCAGCATTTGCCCATTCCGCGGGCGACCACGGCCGCGTGGCTCGTCATTCCGCCGCGCGCGGTAAGAATCCCTTCGGCCACGTACATGCCGCCGATATCCTCCGGTGAGGTCTCAATCCGCACCAGGATCACCGGCTCTCCTTTTTCCGACTCCAGTTCGGCCTCTTCCGCGTTGAAGACCACACGGCCAGTCGCAGCGCCGGGCGAGGCAGGAAGCCCTTTTGCGATCAAATCCTTTTTCTCCTTCGGGTCAAAGGTCGGGTGAAGGAGCTGATCGAGCTGCTTTGCTTCAACCCGCAAGATCGCTTCGTCTGGTTTGATCAGTTTTTCTTTCACGAGTTCCACGGCAATCCGGATCGCCGCGTGAGCGGTCCTTTTCCCGTTTCGAGTCTGCAGGATGAAAAGCTTTCCTTCCTGAATCGTAAACTCGATATCCTGCATGTCCCGGTAATGTTGCTCCAGACGTTCCCGAAGTTTCACAAGCTGCTTGTAGTTTTCGGGCCACTTTCCCTTGAGCTGGTCCAGAGGCTCCGGAGTTCGGATTCCCGCGACAACGTCTTCACCTTGAGCGTTCACGAGAAACTCTCCATAGAATTTGTTTTCACCCGTGGATGGGTCGCGCGTGAAACAGACGCCCGTTCCGGAAGTCTCCCCCATATTTCCGAAGACCATCGCCTGAACGGTGACCGCGGTCCCGAGAAGTCCCCGAATGTCGTTCAGATCCCGATACTTGATCGCGCGGGGGTTATTCCACGACTGGAACACGGCATTGATCGCCTTCTTGAGCTGTTCGTACGGATCTTGAGGAAATTCTTCCCCGGTCTCCTGCTGGTAGGCCTGCTTATACTGACGGACCACATCCTTGAGGTCGTTGGCGCTCAGTTCCGTATCGAGTGTCACATGAACCTGCTTTTTCTTTTTCTCGAGAATGTGTTCAAACGTCTCGTGGCCAACGCCCATCACGACATTGCCGAACATTTGAATGAAGCGACGGTAAGCGTCCCAAGCGAAACGCTCATTTTCGGTCTTCATAATGAGGCCTTGGACCACCTCGGAATTCAAACCCAGATTAAGGACCGTGTCCATCATTCCAGGCATTGAAACCGCGGCCCCGCTCCGGACCGAGACGAGAAGCGGATTATTCCGGTCTCCGAAACGCATTCCCATCGCCTCTTCGAGCTTGGCGAGATTCGCCTTCACTTCTTCTTCTAAGCCCTTCGGCCAGACCGATCCCTGTTCATAAAAGAGCGCGCACGTTTCCGTGGTAATGGTGAAGCCGGCGGGCACGGGAATCCCGAGACGGGTCATCTCCGCCAGATTCGCCCCCTTGCCCCCCAAAAGACTCTTCATTTTGGCTTCGCCTTCCGCACGGCCTCCGCCAAAGAAGTAGACAAATTTTTGGCTCTTCTTCCCCTGTTGTTTCGTTCCCTTTGATTTCTTTTTCATTGTGGTCAAACTCCCCATCTTCGTAATGCTCCTTTCATGAATTCTTATTCTTTGACTTGACTTAAAAGTGATAAATCCGCAACCCCTTCGGTATAAAGTATGTTGATGCGCTTCATCAGCGCCAGCCGGTTCCGGCGGACCGTTACGTCCTCGACATTCACCATCACCTCGTCGAAAAAATGATGAAGCGAATCGAAGAAGGCGTCCCCGTAAAGCTGCGTCAGGACTTCGTAATCCTTCTTCTCCAAGGCCGCCTTCAGTTCCGGCTCCCTCTTCTGGAGGATCCCGAAAAGTTCCTTCTCGAGAGGGACCTGAAAGAGGTTCGGATCGACCGAATTGACCGGCTCCTTCACCCCTTTCAAAATGTTGGCTGTCCGCTCCACGATCTTGCTCGTCTTGAAAAACGCTTTGGGGTGCCTGGAGGAAAACTCCGAAAGCACGTCAAAGCGCCTGAAGACGTCGGCCAGATCGTCAAAGGATGATTTTACAACACCCTGCAAAATCTCAAAAGGCCGTGTTCCCGGTTTCACCTGAAGCTCAAAGGCGACCCTGTCTTTCAGAAACTCGCCAAGTTTTCGGCAAATCTCCTCGGCGGAAAGCTCCAATTTGCCACCGTTCTCCTTGTAAAGCTCATACGCCTTTCGAATCAGTGCCGACAAAGAGAAACGAAAGGAAAATGCTCGGACCAGCTTTGCGATCGATCCGCTGGCCCGCCGGAGGGCGTAAGGGTCTTCGCTTCCAGTCGGCTCCAAACGCGTGCCAAAGGCTCCCACCAGGAGATCGATTCGATCCGCGATTCCAAAAAGAGCCCCCAAGGGGCTTACTTTCTTCGCAAGTTGTTTGTAATCTTCAGCCAGGTTCTTCGGGAAATATTGCTCCCCGATCGCCTGCGCCACTTCTTCAGTCTCTCCTGCAGCGCGGGCGTACTCTCTTCCCACGATCCCCTGAAGCTCGGGAAATTCCCCCACCAAATGGGTAACGAGGTCCGCCTTAGAAAGCGAGGCGACTTGCTCAAGGCTTTTGGCCCAGTCTTCGTGACCCACAAGCCGGGCAAGTTCTGCCGCGAGCGGGCGGAGGCGGTTCACGCGATCGAGAACCGTACCGAGACGGCCCAAGAAAGCCAACTCCCCCAGTCGCGGAACCTTTTTCTCAAGCGGCTCCTTCGTGTCTTCATCGTTAAAATAATGGGCGTCGCGGAGCCTTGACTCCAGGACATTCTCGTAATCTTCCTGAATCCTTTTAAGACCTGCGCGGCGGCCGTTCATCACGGCAATGAAGCGGTTCGCGAGGTGCCCTTTCTCGTCCCGGAAGGCAAAGATCTTCTGATATTTCTTCATACACGTAGCCAGGACCTCTTCCGGAAGGTCCCGGTAGGTCCCTGAGAATTTTCCCTGAATGAGAAAGGGCTCTTCGACCAAGAGGGCCGTCTCGTGAACCAAATCGGGGTCAAACTGCCTCTGGTGAAATTTTGTCTTGAGGCCTTTTCGAATGAGCGTTTCCCTCTCCTCAAGTGAAACAATAACGTGGCGCCGGCGAAGCTCCTTTTCGTATTCTTTCCAACCCGCCTGGCGAAGACTAAACGTCCGGGGTGCAAGAAACCGGTGACCAAAACTCGACCGGCCGGTCTTGATCCCGGCCAAAGAAAAAGAGATCACGCTCCGTCCGTAGAGGGCAACGATCCAGCGGATCGGCCGCGGAAAACGAAGACTGGTCTTTTCCCACCGCATCGTCTTCGGAAATGTGAAAGACGCGAGAAGTTCAGGAAGGAGCTGCGAAAGAATTTTGGCCGTCGCTTCCCCTTTTTGAATTTTCTCGAGAGCCACGTAACGCCCCCGGGGGATCTCTTGGATCTTCACCTCTTTGGGCGAAGCTTTCTGCGACTTCAGAAACCCTTCCAACGCAGGCGTCGGATTTCCCGAGGCGTCGTAAGCCCGGTCGTGGGCTGGTCCGAGAATCGTCGTCTTCTCCTCCCGCTGTTTCGGAGCAAGATTCTCGATGGAAAGAACGAGCCGTCTTGGCGTCGCCTCCACACGGAGGCCGGTGAAATCAAGCCGATTCTTCGTGAGGAGCTTTGCCAAGAGCTCTTTTCCTGCAGCGTAGAAAACATCCAGGCTCGCCAGCGGAAACTCTTCGGTACCGATTTCGATCAAGGCCGGGGTAGACATCTTGGTTTAGTTAGCGAGCGGAAACCCGAGCGCCTTCCGGCTGGCGAGGTAGCCCTCCGCACACGCGCGCGCGAGCGCCCGGATCCGGGCAATGGAGCGCGGTCGTTCGTTCACGCTGATCGCGCCGCGGGCATCGAGAAGGTTAAAGACGTGAGACGCTTTGAGGCAAAGGTCGTAAGCAGGCAAAACGAGTTTTTGCTCCAAAAGCGTTTTTGCCTGTTTTTCGTAATCCTCGAAATGCCGGCGGTAAAGGTCGATATCGGCCGCCTCGAAATTGAATCTGGAAAACTCCTTTTCGTCTTGAAGGTGAACTTCGCCGTAAGTCACGCGGTCGTTCCACCGAATGTCGAAGACCGATTCCTTCCCTTGAAGAAACATGGCGATCCGCTCCAGGCCGTAGGTGATTTCGCAGGCGACGAGATCCAGATCGATTCCTCCGCACTGCTGGAAGTAGGTGAATTGTGTAATCTCGAGGCTGTCGAGCCAGACTTCCCAGCCGAGCCCCCACGCCCCCAGGGTGGGAGACTCCCAGTCGTCTTCCACGAAACGAATATCGTGTTCCAGAGGTTTGATCCCGCACGCTTCCAGACTTTTCAGATAGAGCTCTTGAACGTTCTCGGGCGAGGGCTTCAAGATGACCTGGTATTGGTAGTAGTGCTGGAGCCGGTGAGGGTTTTCGCCGTAGCGGCCGTCTGTGGGACGCCTCGAAGGCGCCACGTAAGCCGCCCGCCAAGGTTCGGGACCGAGCGCCCGGAGGAAGGTGTGGGGAGAGAACGTTCCGGCGCCCGATTCGACGTCATACGGCTGGACTAATAGGCAACCGAGGTTCGCCCAATAGTCATTCAGCTTTTGTATTAACTCTTGAAATTTCAAGGACTTAGGCATTCTTTTGAAGGGAAGAGTTGTGCCGGATTCTACCAGGGGAGCCTAACCCCGTCAAGTCAAGGGAGTTAGAGAGGAAACGAGAAAACCGGAAGCGGCACGGACCGCGCGAATCCGCACCACTCCCGGACCGAGAATCCTGACTCTTTTCCTCCCTTTAGGGTTAAAGGGTGATTTGGTCTTTCATTCTTTCGAACTTGGCCTGACCAATTCCAGGCACTTCAACCAAATCTTCGAGTTGTTCAAACCGCCCGTGAGCCTCGCGGTACTCCAAAATCCGCTGGGCCAAGGTCGGGCCGACCCCTCGAATACTCTCCAACTCAGCCGCGTCTGCCTCGTTGAGGTTCACCTTAACGGCCTGGGCCACCCCCTGCTCCACCGGAGCAGCCTCGAGCGTTCCCGACGGGCCGAAAAGCGAGCTTCCCACGAGGTAACCGGCGACAAGAGCAAGAATCAATCGCTTCGATCGTTTCATTGTTTCCACCCCCTTTCTTTTATCTCTATCAACGTGGGTCGGAGGTTATCATAGAGTTTACTTTTTGTCAACATTTATTTTAAATATAATATATGTCACCCATTGGGGGGTTTTTTATTAGTTCATATTTCTCATTGATATTTCCCATTCCCCCTCTATAATGAACTTTCAGAAAAGGAGCCCAAAATGCTGAAACTCGGAAACCGGATTCGCGACCTTCGGAAGACCAAGAAAGTGACTCTGATCGAACTTTCAAAGCAAACGGGAATCGCTCAGGCCACCCTCTCCCGGATTGAGACGGGAAGAATGATCGGAACGGTTGAAAGCCACCAAAAAGTCGCGGAGGCGCTGGGATTAGGTCTTGCCGAGCTCTACGCTCCCCTCGACCGGCGTTACGAAGAGATTCAGCACGCGAAGAAGGAAGCTCCCCGCAAGGTCGTCCACCAAGGAAAGGGCTGTACGATCGAACTCCTCACCCAGGAGGTCACGAAGAAGAAAATCACCCCGCTCCTCGTCACGCTTGCCGGAAACTCACGGACTTCCACGGAACATAATGAGCGGGGCGTGGAGAAGTTCTTCTGGGTCCTGGAGGGCGAGGTGGAAGTCGCTGTGGAGAAGGAGAGCTACCCTTTAAAAACCGGAGAAACGCTTTACTTCGACGCTTCCTTTCCCCATCGGCTCGTAAATCCCCGGGCAAAAACCGCGAAGCTCTTTGTCGCGGTCTCTCCTTCAAAGATTTAACGATCGACTACGCTCTGACGCTCCGTTTGATCCAATCAAGATAAGAACGATTCCCCTTCTCGATCGGAAGCGCCACGATTTCAGGAACATCGTAAGGGTGATTTTTCTCTAGAAAACGGCGCAGGCGGGTAAAGGACGATGCCCGGGTCTTAATGAGGAGCAGGTATTCCTTCGCGTGGTCAATCTTTCCCTTCCACCAAAAAGACGACTCAGCCGGACCCAAAACGTTGACGCAGGCGGCGAGCCTTTCTCTCAAGAGAAGCCTGGAAAGACGGCGTGCCTCAGAGCGTTTAGAAAGCGTGGTTAGAACAACGAGATAGGGGCTCGGCATCCCGTGACGGGAAAGAATCAGCGCTTGCTCAGGGTCGCCCGAAAACCGGTCTGGCCGTCGCCCAGCGTGATGTGTCCTTCACGCGCCAGCCAACCGAGGCTCATCAGAAGAAGGTCCCGATCCCTCTTGGTCTGCCGGACAAGCTCATTCAGTGTGGCCGATCCCCGTTCGTCAAGGTGGTGCCAAATATCTCCTGCAGCAATTCCAATCTCTGTAATCACGAGATCTCCTCTGTGGAATACCTAAACGGTAGTTATGGTAACAGATCGAGAAACTGGTTTCAACAAGACCGATCAACGCCGAGCATTAAGGTACTTCCTGAGGTACCTCCCCGTGTGGGAGCCGGAAGTCTCGGCTACCTCCTCCGGAGTTCCTTGGGCCACCACACGGCCGCCGGCCTCCCCTCCTTCCGGCCCCAGATCAATCACGAAGTCGGCCATCTTGACGATTTCGAGGTTGTGTTCCACCACGAGGACCGTGTTCCCCGCGTCTCGCAGCTCAAAGAGCGCCTTCAGGAGATTCTGAATGTCGCCAAAATGAAGGCCGGTTGTCGGTTCGTCGAGAAGGTATAGTGTCCGGCCACTCGAGCGCTTCGCCAGTTCGGTCGCAAGTTTAATCCTTTGGGCCTCCCCGCCTGAGAGGTGGGTCGACGGCTGGCCGAGCTTGAGGTAACCGAGTCCGATCGTCTTCAAAAGCTCAAGCCGCTCCCGAAGTCTTGGAATCCCGGAGAAAAGTTCGAGCGCCTCGCTCGCGGAAAGATCCAGCACATCTGCAATCGTTTTTCCTTTGTATTGAACTTCAAGCGTCTGCTCGTTGTAACGGCGGCCGCGGCAGTTTTCACACACGACATAAAGATCCGGAAGGAAACTCATTTGAAGTTTTTCATAGCCCTCCCCCCGGCACGTTTCGCAGCGCCCCCCTTTCAAATTGAAGCTGAAGCGAGAAAGAGTGTAACGGCGAAGCCGGGCCTCCTGAGTTTGACTGAATAGCTTTCGAATGAATCCAAAAATGTCGGTGTAGGTGGCCGGGTTCGAACGGGGGGTCCGGCCGATCGGCGACTGGTCAATTTCAATCACGCGCTCAAGCCTGTCTGTGCCGCGAATTGATCGGAATTTTCCGACCCGGTAATTGGTCCTCCAGATTCGGTTGTGAAGTTCTTTGTAGAGGATATCGTGGATGAGCGTGCTCTTTCCGGAGCCGGAAACACCGGTGACACAGACAAAAAGCCCCAAGGGAATCGAGACGTCGATTTTTTTGAGGTTGTGCTCTTCACAGCCCGAAAGTTCAAGCCGCAGAGCTTTCCGCCAAGGCTTCCTCTCCTTCGGAACCGGAATTTCAAGCGCTCCCGTCAGGTATTTCCCGGTAAGTGAATTCGGAGCTTTCGAGATGTCTTGGACCGTCCCTTCGCCCACGAGACTCCCTCCCTCGCTCCCGGCTCCGGGCCCCAGGTCGACTATGTGATCGGCCCGCCGAATCGTCTCCTCGTCGTGCTCGACCACCACCACCGTGTTCTTCAGGTCTCGAAGTTTCTCCAGGGTGTCGAGGAGTTTTCCATTGTCCCGCGGGTGAAGCCCGATTGAAGGCTCGTCCAAAATGTAGAGAACCCCCGTGAGACCGACGCCGATTTGGGCCGCGAGACGAATCCGCTGAAGTTCGCCGCCGGCCAGGGTCGAGACCGTTCGGTCGAGCGTGAGGTAGCCAAGTCCCACGTTTTGGAGAAATTCCAAACGTTCCCGAATCTCGCGAAGAATCGGGTCGGTGATTTTTCTCCGGTTCTCCGGGAAAGAAACCTTTTTGAATTCCTGACGCGCCTCCTCAATCGAGAGATTCGACCACTGGACAATGTTTCGCCCACCGATCCGGACCCCAAGGCTTTCCTTCCGGATCCGGCCCCCCTTGCATTCGGGGCAGACGTCCTCTCGGAGAAACTTCGCGACTTTCCTTCGAAGCTCCTCGGACTCGGTCCGGTGAAAAAGGTCCTCCAATTCCTCGAAGAGCCCCGTGAGGTCCTCCTCTCCCCAGAGAAAGGCCTCCCGCGCCGCTTCGGGCCAGCTCCGGAAAGGGATCCGGAGATCCAGGAGATAACGCTCCTTGAGGTCGGAGACAAGTTCTTCGATGAAATATTTATTGAAGGAAAAGAAGATTTCCTCATTCAACGCCCCCTGAAGGATCGGTCTTGATTCGTCCTTAATCACCCCGTGGGCAAGAAGCTGAGAATACCTTCCCATTCCCTTACACTTGGGGCAGGCGCCGTAGGGGCTGTTGAACGAAAAGAGATTAGGCATCAGATCCGGATAACTGATTTGACAGCGGGGACAGCTCCTTTTCGTGGAAAAAAGCTGGTCCCGCTTTGAGTCCTCCGGAGGCGAAATGAGGCACTCCCCTTGAGCCAGTTCTAACGCTCTTCTGAGCGAATCATTTAACCGTTTTTCGTCCGAGCGGCGGATCGAAACGTAATCAATCAAAACGTCAATGTCGTGGCGCCGGGTCTTTTTAAGCTTCAAATTCTTTTCGATCTCCACCACCTTCCCGTCGATTCGGGCCCGGCTAAAGCCTTTTTTCAAGATGTCTTGAAAAAGCTTCTGGAACTCCCCTTTTCTTCCGCGGACGAGCGGCGCTAAAATGCGAACCGTCTTGCCCGAGAATTGACGAAAGACCTCAGCGGTGATTTCACTCAGCTTCTGCCCGCCGACCGGCCGGCCGCAGCGGTAACAATGAACCTCTCCCACTTTCGCAAAGAGAAGCCGGAGATAATCAAAAATCTCCGTCACCGTGGCAACGGTGGAGCGAGGGTTCCGCGCAATGGAACGCTGCTCAATCGCAATCGCGGGCGAGAGCCCTGTGATCTGGTCGACTTCGGGTTTCTTCAGTTTTTCGAGGAATTGGCGCGCGTAGGAGGAAAGGCTTTCGAGGTAGCGGCGCTGGCCTTCCGCGTAGAGCGTGTCGAAAGCGAGTGAGGACTTGCCCGAACCGGAGAGACCGGTGATGACCGTCAGGCGGTTTCTTGGAATTTCGAGGCTGAGGTTTTTAAGATTGTGTTCTCGCGCTCCGCGAATTTGAATCGATTCCCGGCCGTTCGGTCTCACGTTCCAATAGAGACACGGCTTAAAATCTTTTTCAAGGTCGCCCGCGCGGAGAGAATCGCAAGGGCACTCGTACGGGGGTTCTCCCGGGAAGGGAGATTTTCGACTTCCGTCCGGATCCGGCCGAAATCTCCTTCGATCTCGACCTCGTGCTGATTTCTCCGGTACTCAGGTGACGTAAAAATCCGTACGCGGGTCCTTTGGGGACCCACGCCGGCGAGCGCGAGAGTTGCCGCGACGTTTATGTTCTTCGGAAAGGCACGAACCGCCTGAAGCGCATTTCCTTCGAAAATCAGAGTGGGGGTTTTGATCCGGTTGAGCTGGATTTTTTTATCCCGCAGAAAGGGAGCGTCCGCCAAGCCCGCAAGAGGCTTCCGTGTGGTGAGCATAATCCGGCGAATCGTTCCTTCATTCGCAGCCAACAGGGCGTCAACTCCGGCGAGCGCTCCGGAAGGAATCCAGAGTTTACCTTTTGTTTTCTGAATCACTCTCGAGAGACCGTTCCACGTAAGCAGTCCGCCGACGCTCAGAACCAGAACCTGTTTATTTTTCCGAAGGGCCCTCTCGGCGACGGGAAGTGCGACTTCTTGGGAAGCGGCTTCAATCACAAGATCGGTTCGATCGACCAACTCTTCCCAGGCCAGGGACTTTGCTCGCGGCGCCCACTTCCGCTTCGCCTCGCGCACCCGCTCCTCTTTCCGGTCACAGAGAAAGTCAACCCGCGCTTCACCGGAGAATTCTTTCGCGATCACTTCAACCAGGCGGGAGCCGATGGCACCGAGACCGATCACTCCAACACGAAGGGGTTTCATTTGAGGTGTAATTCCTGAGAAGGGCGAATTAAGGCTTCAGCGAAAGAATGCGGTTCTGCTGATCGACGTAAACGACCCTGGGCTCGTGGGTTTCGACCTCTTCTTCAGTCAAGACCGCAAACGTCATAATGATCACGATGTCACCCTTTTGACCGTACTTTGCCGCCCCTCCATTGAGAGAGATAACTCCGGAACCAGCCTCCCCGGGGATCGCGTAACTTTCGATCCGCGAGCCGTTATTGAGGTTTGCAACCAGGACCTTTTCCCACGGCCGAATATCGGCCGCCCGCAAGAGCTCCTCGTCGATTGCAATGCTTCCTTCATAGTCAATCCGGGAGTCGGTGACCGTGGCTCGGAAAATTTTTGCTTTTAAGAGTTGTCGGTACATAGGCTTACGTTAGGGACGTATTATAACATTATCGATCAGTCTTGTCTTGCCTACCCACCCTGCCACAGCCACCACAACCTGGCCGCGAAGCGACGTAACTGGTTCTAATTTCTTGGGTTCCAGAAACTCTACGTAGTCGACTCGATTGAGCCCCTGCCGGAGGCGCTTCAAGATCCCAGCCCGAAGGAATCGGAGACTCCGTCGGCCGGCTTGAACTTCCATCCTGGCCCAGAGGAGCGAATGAGGAATCGAGAGGGCTCGCTTACGTTCCGTGCCAGAGAGATAGGCGTTCCGGGAGCTCATCGCAAGACCGTCCCGGTCTCGAACGATAGGAAGTACTTTCACTTCCAGATTAAAATTTAAATCGAGGGCAAGGCGCTTCACGATCAAGGCCTGCTGGTAATCTTTGGCACCGAAATAGGCGCGATTAGGACGGACCAGATTGAAGAGCTTCGTCACGACCGTCGCCACTCCCCGAAAATGCCCCGGACGGAAACGTCCGCAGAGTCCTTTGCTTAATCCGGTCACCTCGACGTAGGTCTGGTGACTCTGATCATAGAGAGACTTCTGGGAAGGAAGAAAAAGGTAATCGACTCCTTCTTTCTGGAGGGCCAATCGGTCCTGCCGAAACCTCTTCGGATAGCGCCGGAAATCTTCTTTCGGGCCAAACTGCAGGGGGTTGACGAAAATACTCACCACAACGACCCGGTTTTCCTTGCGCGCTTTCCGAACGAGTGAAAGGTGTCCCTCGTGAAGCGCCCCCATCGTCGGAACAAATCCGATTTTGCGGCCTCGCGCGCGGAGCCTCTCCATTTCGCGTTGAAACTTTTTCGGATTCTGAATCATTTTCACTGGAGTTCCTGCTCCTCAAAAAGTTTCCGCACGCTCTTCTTAAGCTTGGGGTGAACCTTCTCCGGCGCCAGTTCCATTAAAGGGGCCAAAACGAACGCCCGCTCATGAAGCCTCGCGTGAGGGATCGTGAGCTTCTCCTCCTCGATCACCCGGTCTCCGTAGAAAAGAATATCGAGGTCGATTTCCCGCGGAGCGTTCGGTTCGCTTCTCTTCCGTCCGAGTTCTGATTCGATCCGTTGGAGTTCTTCTTTCAGTCGCCGGGCCGTGAGGGTGGTCTCGATCTCCCAGACGGCGTTGAGATATTTTCCCTGAGGCGGGCCTCCGACCGGTTCAGTTTCAAGGACCGAAGAGCTTCTGAGGAACCGCGTTTGAGGAACTTTTTGAATCCGGTCCTTGGCAGCTTCCAGATGTCGTTTCCGGTCTCCGAGATTCGAGCCGACGCCTAGATAGACCCGTTCCACCGCTTACGCACCGCTCGACTTCCCGTGCGGGTGTGAATGAATCTTCTCAATCCGTTGGAGCGCTTCCTCAAGCCGGTTCTCGGCGATTGTGAGGGAAACTCGGACGTAGCCTTCCCCGTTTGGGCCGAAGCCATTGCCTGGCGTGACGACAATTTGTGCGTCTTCCAAAAGCTTCAAGGCAAGCTCCTGAGACGTATAACCCGGCGGCACGGGAATCCAAACGTAAAATGTCCCCTTCGGAAGGGGGACGTTCCATCCAAGCCGATTGAGCCCCCCCACGAAGAGATCGCGTCGTCGCTTGTAAATTTGAAGCGTCTTCTCAAGAAACGCCTTCCCTTCTTCAAGCGCACACTTTCCAGCCAGCTGAACCGCCTGAAAGATTCCAGAATCGACATTCGATTTCACCTTCGAAAGAAGTTTAATCGCCTCCCGATTCCCGACAGCAAATCCGCACCGCCACCCGGTCATATTGTAAGTTTTTGAGAGCGAATGGAACTCAATCGCCACGTCCTTGGCCCCTTCGATCTGGAGAATGCTTGGGGCCACGTAACCGTCGTAAGTCATTTCCGAATAAGCGGCGTCCTGAGCAATTAGGAGGTGATATTGGCGAGCAAAGCTGACCGCCTTTTCAAAAAACTCGCGGGGGCTTACGGCCGCCGTCGGGTTGTTGGGGTAATTCAAGAAAAGAAGCCGCGCCTGCTTCACGATTTCATCTTCCAATGAAAAGAGGTCCGGAAGGAAGCTTTGGGTCTCAAGAAGCGGAAGAAGATACGGAACCCCCTCCGCCAAATGCGTGGCTGACTTGTAGACCGGGTAGCAAGGGTCAGGGATGAGGGCAACGTCACCCGGATTTAGAATCGCCAAGGGAAGGTGGGCGATCCCCTCCTTGCTTCCGATGAGAGGAAGAATCTCTTCGGCCGGATCGAGCTTCACGTGAAAGCGTTCGAAAAACCAGCGGGCAAAAGTCTCCCGAAGCTCCGGAAGCCCCTGATCGAGCGCGTAGCGGTGATTCCTCGGATCGCGCGCCGCCTCCGCCAAGGCTTCAATCACGAAATCAGGGCTGGGGAGATCAGGGTCCCCCACTCCCAAATCGATCACGTTTTTGCCTTTGGCCAAAAGCTCCCGTTTGCGGCGGTCTACCTCCACAAAAAGGTAAGGCGGAAGCTTTTTCAGCCGGTCGGGCGGTTCCAGGGAAAAGGGCTTTTTCTGAGTCGGAAACATGGGAACGAAATTATAGCAAACTCCCTAGGAATACAGAAGAACGTTAGACGCCTGGCCCTGGACTAGAAGGCCTGTTGGAAGGGGTGTCGGAAGGAGTAGCGGGGGTTCAGCTTCACGAGCTCTCCCAGAAGACGGCCCCAGCGGGCGGCGTAGCGGAGCTCGTGGGTCATCTGCCAGGCGGAATAGACCCTCAAAAATTCATCTTCCACCGTGCGAAACCTACGAGATCTGGGGGTCATCAAACACTCCCTTCCCAAATTTGGGGTCGATTTTCCGAAGCTCCTGAAGGATCCGATCCACCTCAAGCCTTTTTTGGGGATCCTTGGTTTTCAGCCACTCGGAATAGAGGTCCAGAAAGTGATCGACCTTGGCCGTCCGTGTCGATTCTTTCTCGTAATGACTGAATTGCTCCACGAATCGGTCAAAGGCCTGGTCGCGGAAACGGGTCACGAAATGCAGGTAGTCCCGGCGGACCATTTTCAGGAGATCCGAGTAAGTCTCAAAATGGCGCGAAAGTTTTTGAAGCACGTCTCCGATTCCGGTCTTCTTCCGGTAGATTCGCGAATGATAACTTGAGGCCTGCTCGTAATAGAGCCGGCCCAACTCCCTGAAATGCTCTTCCGATTGGCGGAAAAACCCATGCCACGACTTCCCCTTGAGGTCCTCAAACACGGAAAGATGCATCAAAAGGTAATCGGCATTCACCTTGAAGATGAAGTAGCGAATCGTCCGGTCTTCCGTCGCCTTGACCCACCGGAGGACGTCGCTTGAGTTGGGCGAAAGATAAGGGTCCGCCAGTTCGTGGTATTCCGGAAGCGAAACCGCAAAAAGAAGGTGGGCCAGGTAGACATTGACGTCCTCGTCCACCTCCTCAATCGTCTCTTCGATCTTAGAATCGGTCCGCGTACGAAGAATCGCTCCCAGGAGGTAGCGGATCGCCGAGTCCCTCTCGTGCTTGTTTAGGTCAAAATAGAGGTACGGTTGTTTCATCCTTTAAACCTTTTCAAATAGCCTTAATTTAACGGGCAAAAAAAGGGCCCGTAGGCTAAACAAAAGTTAACCAACCGATTCTACTTTGTCAAATTCCTAAATAAAGACTTACTCGCCCCCGGTCGATACGGTTAATTGCCCTCACTTACGGGGGGCGCCAGGAGGGTTTCAGACAATGATCGAGATGTCTCAGGCGATTTTGTTTGCGATGGCGATCGCGGTCCTGGTGCTTCTATGTTTTGTGGACTGACCTCGCGTGAGCTTTAAGGGACCGGACCTGAGCCAGAAAACGGCGCGTGGAAAAGCGCTTCCCGAGCCGGTCGGTCAGAAACTCCTCAATTAACTCGCCGATTTCTTTTTCGCTTTCCTCTTCCAATCTGTAGCTCGCAATCTCCGGCGCGGCCCCTTGAATGAAGAAGCGCATCCCTTCGAGCGCTCCCCGGCTTACAAGTTTTCCGTGAAAGGATTTTCCCTGACAGCGCCCGCAGAAGATCCCTCCTTGACGAATGCTGAAATAGACCCGGTCGAGCTTCTTTTCTCCGCAAGCGGTGCAGCTTCCAAGATCGGGAAAAAGGCCGATTTCTCGCAGAAGCCGAATTTCGAAGAAACGAGCCAGAAGCGCAGGAGAGACCAACGGAAGCGACCCGAATGCGAACTGAAGCAGCTCAAAGATCGGTTCGTGAGGATCGTGCGGCTCTGTGAGCTCATCCACGAGCTCGGCCAGGTAGTAGGCGGTCGCAAGCGCCTCCAGATCGGAGCGAATCCTTTCGTAACTTTCCAGGATCGACGCTTCAGAAATCAGATGAAGCTCTGAGCGGATCTTTTCGTAGAAAACAATTTCAAGGAGCGTGAAAGGCTCATAGAGGCCCGGCCGGGCCACCCCCTCCCCGCGCACCCCTTTGGCGATCCCCTTTAACTTCCCGAATGTCCGGGAAAAGGTGGTCACGATCAGGGAACTGGTGCGGAAAGGTTGCGTTCTTAAAACAAACGCTTCCGTTTTTTGGATCGCCATTCTGCTCCCAAAAGTTTCTTAAGGATTATTTCCTGCTTCCTCTCCATCCGGGCCTTGGGGCGGGCCGTGGAGTCGCGGTAGCCCATCAGGTGGAGGATTCCGTGCAAGATATAAAGGAGAAGCTCCTTGTCCCAACGGTTTCCGTATTGGGGGCCAACCCGCTTTGCGGTTTCCACTGATACCACCACGTCTCCCAGAAGGGGGGCCTTCACCTGTGGAAAAGACTTACCCTCCATTTGGCCGAAGGCGAGGACGTCGGTCGCCCGGTCTTCCCCTTTGTATTGGCGGTGAAGCCGCCTGATCTCAGCGTCTGACACGAGGAGTACGGAGAGGGCCGCACGGTGCCAGCCCACGAGCTTCAAGATCCGCCTCACCCAACGCTCCAGCTTCGCCCGAGAAATGGAAGTCCGCTTCTGACGATTCTCAATCAAGACTTCGAATCGCAAAGAACCCATTCGAGATTTAACGGAACTTGGTAAATTCGCCAGGCCGGAAAAGGTCGGGACGGAGAGGTTCGGACTCGGGCGTTGGGTAGCGAACCCGCGTATGAAAGATGGCCATTAAATTGTGAACGAAACTTTCTTGAATCTTGTGAAGGTCTTTGAGAGTGAGGTCGCATTCATCAAGCTGACCGTCGATGAATTTTTCGTTGATGATCTTTCGCACGTGCGAGCGGATTCCCTCCGGACTCACTTCCTTTTCCCGAAGGGAGCGGCTTGCGGCTTCCACGGAGTCGGCCAAAAGAGCCACTGCGGTTTCGCGGCTCTGGGGCTTGGGGCCCGGGTAGCGAAAATCATCCGACCGCACCGTTTCTCCCGGAGCCGCCTGGTCAAGCGCCTTCTTGTAAAAATAATAGACCACGGTCGTCCCCTGGTGCTCGGGAATGAACCGGACGATCACGTCTTTGAGCTTGTGTTTTCTTGCCAGCTCCATTCCGTCTTTCACGTGGTTCATGATCACCAGACAGCTCATCGTCGGGGTGATTTTCTGGTGCGGGTCGCCCGTCTGAGAGGTTTGGTTCTCCGTAAAGAATTCCGAGCCGGCGATCTTTCCGATGTCGTGGAAGTAGCAGCCGACGCGCGCGAGAAGTGCGTTAGCACCAATCGACTCGCAGGCGGCCTCGGCCAGGGTGCTCATCACCAAGCTGTGGTGATAAGTCCCCGGCGCCTCCACCACCATTCGCTTGAGAATGGGGTGGTTGAGGTCCGAAAGCTCCAAGAGTGTAATGTCGGTTGTGAGATTAAACAGTGACTCAAAAAGCGGCACGAGAAAGAACGCAAGCGCCGCCACGAGGAACCCGTTGGCGAGCCCGAGCGGGCTGAGCGCTAACGCCTCGGCAAAACGAGATTCAGGAAATGAATAGAAAGCAAGAATCACGGCCCCGTTCACGAGGCCGGTCACGAGCCCGATTCTTACAAAATGAATTCGCTTCCGGATTTTTTGGGCCGCGAACACTCCCGCCAGGGCGCCTGCCAACAGCATCAGAGTCACGTCGAGGCGAAACTCCGAAAGGGGAACCGAAAAAATGGAACCGGCCAGGGCTCCCAAGACCCCGGCCGCAGGGTTCCAAAGGATCGTGAGAAGGACCGCCGCAAGCCCCCCAGGCAAAAGGTAGGAACTCGATCCGGGAATCAGAACATTCATCCGCTCAATTCCCAACGTGAGGACGAGGACGGTGAGAACCAGGACGACGTACCGAGGCGAACGAAACTTCTTCGGCTCAAATTGTCGGAAGAAAAGAAAAACGAGGGCGAGACCCAGGGAAACCAGAACCCCTACCGTCACGAGCCGGCTCCGAACCTGCCTTTCCGCCATCTTCTTCTGGAGCTGAATCAAACGCCGCTGCTGCTCCTTCGTGACGAGGAGCCCTTTCTGGGCAATCATCTCTCCCCGCTTGACCTCTTCGGTCACGGCCGGGACGGCATCAGATGCCTGCTTGAGTCGTTCCCCCGTCAACTCTGCATCAAAGAAGAGATTCGGCTGGAGGGTGTGATTCCAGATTTCAGACGCGGCCTGGCGCACCTTCCCATCTCTGATCCCCTCTTTTTCCAAAAGGGACGGCGCTTTTTCCTTCGCCTCGCTCACGTTCAGAATGTCTTTAAGCTCTTTCTCCTCTTCGGCCTTGCTCTCGGGATCGAGCCTCACGACCCGCGGGCGGTCGGAATCAAAGAGACGTTTTTTTTCTTCATCCGGCAAAATCCCCTCGCCCAAGAAACGCTCGGAAGCAAGCGTAAGCGCTTTTGCCACCTCTTCAGGAGCTTCGGGTTTAAGAAGAAGCTCCCGCACTTCGCCGGAGAGTTCCCAAGGCATCCGGAAAGATTCGAGCTTCTTCTTCTCCCGGGCGCGGTTCAGTTTCTTGAAGAACGCCTCAACTTGGGAAGAATTGTTCCTTTTTACTTTCGAATCGAGGCTGTAAACCGGAGGGACCCCTGATTCCTTCTCTCTTCGGAGTCTCGCGGTCTCTTCTTCGTTCACGTAGACAAGGTGAATCGGGGAAAAAACACTTCGTAGGGCCGGTTCGTTCAGCGGGAACTCTTTGGAGACAGGAGAAGGCCGTCCCTGGGCAGTCAGAATGAAGGTGCTCAGAAAAAAAGCGGCCAGGAAAGCGAGTGCGAGGAAAAGCTTATTTTCGCTCAAACTTTTCATAAGCCCGGATGATTTCTTGAACCAGCGGGTGGCGGACGACGTCCTTTTCTGAGAGATGGACGAACTTGATTCCTTTGATCGCAGCGAGCACCATCTGGGACTCCACGAGGCCCGAGTGCTTCCCCCCGAGGAGGTCGATCTGTGTGATGTCTCCCGTGAGCACCGCTTTCGAGGAGAAGCCGAGCCGGGTAAGAAACATCTTCATTTGGGAGTGCGTGGTGTTCTGGGCCTCGTCCAAAACCACAAACGAGTCGTTGAGCGTCCGTCCTCTCATATAGGCAAGGGGGGCGACTTCAATAATGCCCCGTTCCATGTAACGGGCCGCTTCTTCAAACTCCACCATATCGTAGAGGGCGTCGTAAAGAGGCCGAAGGTAGGGATTGATCTTTGCGTAGAGGTCTCCGGGGAGATACCCCAAACTCTCCCCCGCCTCCACCGCGGGCCGCGTGAGGACGATTCGCGCGACCTGTTTTTTCTTCAAAGCATCCAAGGCCGCGGCCATCGCGAGATAAGTCTTCCCCGTGCCAGCCGGGCCGATCGAGATCACGATATCGTAATTCTGCATCGCCTCGAGATATTCCTCCTGGCCCTTTGATTTCGCTTTAATGATCTTCCCTTTGTGAAAAAAGCTCACCGCTCCTTTTCCCTTTCCAGAAGAAATCCCGGGTACTCCCTCCGAAGGCTCCCCGCTTTCCCTCTCTCGGAGTCGACTTCCGCCTCGAAGGAGCTCCAATTGGTTCAGGAAAAATTCTGAGGCAGCGTCCACGTTTTTTTTGGAGCCGACTAGGGTGAGACGGTGATTTCGGGCTGAAATCCGGATTCCGAACTCTTTTTCCGCGAATCGGAGGTTTTCGTCGAGATTTCCGTAAAGTTTCACGGCCTCCTCGTTGGAGTTAAGTTTTAAGGTTTTTTCCATTGGACTTCCCATTAAGAATGGTATCGCTTTCGTCTCAAAGCTTCAACCGATCGGCTAAATCGCCTTAATATGCAGTTCTTTCAACTGATTGGGAGAGACCGCGGAAGGGGCTTCGGTCATAGGGCAGCTGCCCTTTTGGGTCTTCGGGAAAGCGATCACCTCACGGATTGAATCCTTCCCACAAAGGAGGGAGACCAGGCGGTCGACCCCGAGGGCGATTCCCCCGTGGGGCGGCGCCCCGTAACTCAGGGCCTTTAAGAGAAAGCCGAATTTATCCTCGGCCTCCTTGGCGCTCAGCTGCAAGGCCCGAAAGACCTTCTCCTGAATGTCCCGACGGTGAATTCGGATGCTCCCTCCCCCGATTTCTGTTCCGTTGAGAATGATATCGTAAGCACGGGCTCTCACCTTCTCCGGTGCCGATTCGATGAGCGGAAAGTCTTCTTCCTTGGGAGACGTAAAGGGGTGATGAAGCGCTACGTACCGGTTCTCGTCCTTGCTCCACTCGAACAAAGGAAAGTCGGTCACCCAGCAAAGTTCGTAACGATCTTTCGGAATCTCGAGATAACGCCCGGCTAGATGAACCCGGAGCGCTCCGAGGATCGTGGAAGCCTGGAACTCCTGATCCGCCACCGCAAAAATTACCTGGCCCGGGGTTGCACCCAGGGCTTTGATGAAACGACTCAACCGGGCCGGCTCAAAAAACTTCGCCACCGGAGAATCCGCCTCGTCATCCCGTTTCACTTTGAACCAGACGAGCCCTTTTGCTCCGATCTCCTGAACAAAACGGGTGAGCTCATCCAAATCCTTCCTCGAAAGATCGACCCCTTCCGGCGCCGGAAACACCAGCGCCTTAATTCTTTCTCCCCGCTCGATCGCTTCGCTAAAGACCTTGAATCCGATCCCTTTCACCTCCTCGGTCGCGTCCTCAAGAAGCATTTCAAAGCGAAGGTCGGGCTTATCTGACCCGTAACGGCCGATCGCTTTTTCGTAGGGAATCCGCCTCAAGGGAGAAGGAATTTTTTTCCCGAGAATTTTTTCGAAGACCTCCAGGATCATCCCTTCAATCACCTTCATCACGTCTTCCTCCTCGACAAAGGCCATCTCGAGGTCGATTTGCGTGTGCTCCGGCTGACGATCCGCCCGCAAGTCTTCGTCGCGAAAACAGCGCGCGAGTTGAAAATACCGGTCAAAGCCTGCCACCATCAAAAGCTGCTTAAAAAGCTGCGGCGACTGGGGAAGGGCGTAAAAGGTCCCGGGAGTCAGCCGCGAGGGGACGAGAAAATCGCGGGCCCCCTCAGGAGTGCTTTTCGTAAGGCAGGGGGTCTCCACTTCCACGAAATCGAGTCTGTGAAGGTACTCGCGAACAATCCGCGTGAGGTCATAGCGAACGAGAAGGCTCTTTTGCATTTCTGGCCGTCTCAGATCAAGAAACCGGTATTTCAACCGGAGCTCTTCTGAAACTCCGGCCCCGGCCCCGCCCGAAATTTCAAAAGGAGGCGTGGGTGATTCGTTTAAAATGTTAAGTTCATCAACCAAAACTTCCACGGCGCCTGTCGGAATCTTCGGATTTTCCGTTCCGGCGGGCCGTGTTCTCACCTTTCCCCGAATGCCGATCACAAATTCGGGACGGAGCCTTTCGGCCTTCCCGTGAACGCCTGGATTCGTCTCGGGGTTAAAGACGAGCTGAAGCAGGCCCCACCGGTCCCGGAGATCGATAAAAATGAGGTTCCCGTGGTCGCGGCGGGTGTGAACCCACCCCGCCAAAGAAACCTCTTTTCCCACGTGAGAAGCGTTGAGCGCACCACACCGATGAGTCCGAAACATCAGAAAAGCCCTTTCACGGTGGAAATGACTTCGGCCAGTTTCACTTCCTGCTGGGTTCGTTTTTCAAGATCCTTGAGCGAAACCTGATTTTGAGCAAGTTCGTCATCACCCAAGATAATAACGTAGCGGGCCCCGAGCTGATTCGCCCGCTTAAGGTGAGCCGAAAGGGAAGTCTCATTCGGAGTCGTCACCAGAGGAAAACCCGCTTCCCGCAAACGAAGAGACTCTTTCTGAGAGACTTCCCGGAGCTTCTCCCCTTCTCCCACCGTGGCCCAGTAGATCCTTCGTGACTGGATCTCTTTCAAGAAATCCTTTCGGGTCTCTTCAAGCGACTTAAGGAGCCTCTCCACCCCGATGGAAAAACCGGTGGCCGGGACCGAATCCCCGCCGAGCGATTTGTAAAGCTCGTCGTAACGTCCCCCTCCCGCGACGGCGTCCTGGGCTCCGAGGCCTTTGCTTGTCACCTCAAAAACAGATCCGGTGTAGTAATCCAGTCCGCGGACAAGCCGGCGTTCGATCTGGTAGGAGATCCCGTATCTTTTTTTCAGAGCCTCTTCGATTTCTCCTGAATTTTTCTGACAGCTTTCACAGAGATTCTCCCATGGCGCTTTTTGAATCACCGGCTGACAGTTCACTTCTTTGCAGTCAAAAATTCGGAGCACATTTTTTTCGAGCCGGTAGTGGCAATCGGGGCAAAGTTTCTCCTTCGCTTTGGAGAAGTACTCCTTCAAGGATGCGATCAAGCGGGGCCGGTCCTTTGAACAGCCCAGGTGATTCAGCCGAAGCTCCATTCCCTCCAGGCCGAGATATTGGAGGAAACGCCAAAGGATGGAAATCGCTTCCCCGTCGGCTTGAGCGCCCGATTCATTTATGAGCTCAATACCGATCTGGTGGAACTGACGTTTTCTCCCCGCCTGCGGGCGTTCTCCGCGAAACATCGGACCGAGATAATAGAGCCTGAGCGAGCGGGTCTGCTTCAAAAGGTGATTTTCGATCACGGCCCGGGCCACCGAGGCGGTCATTTCAGGCCGCAACGTAATGTCGCGCCCTCCCCGATCCTTAAACGCGTACATCTCCTTGTGAACAATATCGCTCCCTTCGCCGAGCGTGCGGGTAAAAAGTTCGAGCGGTTCGAGGAGCGGCGTGCGAATCTCCTGATAACCCTGGGCCTCGAGAAAAATCCGGGCCTTTGACTCGACCCACTGCCACTTCTCAATCTCTCCGGGCAGGAGATCCTCCATTCCCTTGAGCGCTTGATACTTGGCTCCCATCTTAAAATAACCTTCCCGCTTGAATGAAGAAGAATTCGGCCACAATCACCAAGAACACCGCAAAGGCCTGTTTGATCCGAACCAGCCACGGACCCGACTTTGGAAAAGAGGTCACAAGTCCGGTAAAGGTTCCGAGAAGAATCAAAAGAAAACCGAGCCCCATGGCAAAGGTAAAAAGAAGAAAGAATCCAAAGATTAGATTTCGGCTCTGCGCCACGAAAGCGAGAAGGGTTCCGAGCACGGGGACCGTACAGGGGGCTGCCACCAACCCGGAAGTGGCCCCCATGAAAAACACCACCCCGAGATCTTTCTTCTCTCCCGGCTTCGCCTGGCCCCATTTTCCAAAAAGGCGGATCTCAAAAAGCCCGAACATCGAAAGGGCAAAGACCAGAATAATATTTCCCACGATAAGGTAGGCGACCGGGTGAGCGGTGAGTTGACCGAAGATTCTGCCGGTGAGCGCCGCCGTGAGCCCCAGGAGCGAATAGGTTAACGCCATTCCGTGAACGAACGCGACAGAAAGCCAGAATCCCCGCAAGCGGCTCCCTCCGCTCTCCTCCCCCACAACCCCGACCAGAATCGGAATGATCGGATAAACGCACGGGGTAAAGCTTGCCCAGATTCCACCCAGAAATGCGACAAGAAAGGCCAGGGGCGAAATTTCGGTCAGATACTGGGAAAAATTCTGGAATAGGTTCTCCATGGATTCAATCGTAAAGAGAGCCCGTATAAGGGGGGATCACAGCTTCAGCCCTCCGCGAAGGAAGGATCGGTTCAAGGAAGGTGCCTCAAGGCGTTCGGACGGGAGAAATCAAATGGGGATCAGACGAAAATTAAAACCTTCTCCGCTTGTTGGTTCTCTGTTTTCGGCGCCGCTTCTCGCTCGGCTTTTCGTAGTGCTTCCGGGCCCGAAGGGTCTTCAGGATCCCTTCCCGCTCAATCTTTTTCTTGAGCCGCCTCAGCGCCTTCTCAATCGACTCATTTTCCCCGACTAAAACCTTTGGCACGACACGCTTTCCTTTCTAATGAACTTTCCTGGCGTATTATACGCCCTCCCCTATTGAAATCAATCGCATAATCAGGCGCCCGGTTGCAAATCCGATAACCCCAAGTCATTATTGAAATAGAAGGAATAAGGGTCATAAACCGAAGAAGGAGGAACGATGACACCGATCCAAAGAAGAACGTTGAAGCAAGAGGTGGGATTAAACCTCCGGTGGCGGAAGCACGAGCTTCGGAAACTGAAGGGGCTCGGGGTGCGTTTTCATTTCCGCACGAACCGGTACTTCAAACAGGCGGTCGGTAACCTCCGAAAGGAAATCCGCCTTTACAACCGCTTGAGTTCCGGGATTCACTAGACCCGAATTCAGGCAAGTTCCGTGAGGGGCAGGGCGCGTCTGAGCTGTCCTGCCCCTGATGCGTTAATTGACACCCCTGGGGGGAGTCCAGTATATTAGCCGTCTGTGGAATTCATGAATGTTCTTCCCCGCTACGGGGAAGCCTTCGTAAGACTTTTCTACCCCAGTAGTTGCGCCACTTGCGGGTCTCTCCTAGAACTCGAAGAGCGGGGCCTCTGTCTTCCCTGCCTCGGGAACTTCGAAAAACTCCGGCTGAGCCCCTCTGAAGAGAAGATCCGGATCTCCCTGGCGCACGGCGACGAAGGGTGGGCTCTTTTTCGATATGAGGATTCGGTGAAGGAGGTTCTCCACAAGATTAAATTCGAAGGGAGGCGGGACCTGATTCGGCTTTTTGCAAACGAAATGGCACTTTTTCTAAAACGCCGCCCCGCGCTCGCGGCCTACGATACTCTCGTTCCGATCCCCCTCGATCCGACAAGGAGGCTTGAGCGGGAATTCAACCAATCGGGTCTGATCGCCCAGATGATTCAAAAACTGACCGGCATCGGCCTGGAGCCGGGCCTGCTTACGAAGAAGCGTTTCACCCCTCCCCAAAGCCTGCTGGGTCGTGAGGCTCGGCTGCTCAATTTGAGCGATATCTTCCGGGCGTGTCACAAGAAACGAGTCAACGGAAGATCGATTCTTCTGGTGGATGACATCTTTACGACCGGAGCCACCCTTGAGGAGGCGGGAAAAACAGTCAAGCGAGCCGGTGCACGACGTATCGGATATCTTTCGCTCGCACGGGCGTTCATAAACTAGTCCGATGCGCGTCCTCGATCGCTACCTTATCCGCGAGCTTTTTATTCCGATCTTCCTCTGCAGCGTCACGCTCGTCTTTTTGGTTCTCATTGCCGATCTCTTCGATAATCTTGATTCGCTCCTCAAGAACCAGACCCCTCTCTGGCATATTTTCCGCTACTACCTTCTTTTGACTCCCATCGCTTTCACGCAAACGATTGCCTGGGCCACCCTCCTCGGTACGCTTTATCTCTTGGTAAATTTTAACTTCCATAATGAGATCATTGCGATGAAGTCGGCGGGGCTTGAGATCTCCACGATTGTCCGGCCGCTCCTTTTTTTGGGATTTCTAATCGGAATCGCGGTCTTTTTCATAGCCGACCAGGTCGTGCCTCAGACGTTCCGGATTGCGACCGAAATCCGCGACGTTCACATCGAGAAAAAAATTGCGAAGGATGAGGGAAAAACCTATCAGAACGTCACCTACTACAGCGGTGGAAACCAGCTCCACTATTACCGCTTTTTCAATCACGGAAGAAAGCAGGTGGAAGACGCCATTCTCCTTTGGCTTGACCCCGAGAGCCGGAATACGCGGCGGAAAATGGTGGCTAAGAGAGGGGCGTGGGTCGAGGGCCGGGGCTGGACTTTTGAAAATGTCACAGAATATGAGACCGACCCCCAGGGTCGAATCCTGGGCGAACCGCGCAACTTCCCGACAAAATTCTATGATGATGTGACCGTGAACCCCGAAGACCTTCGTTATGCAGCCAGCGAAAGCTATTTTTTAAGCACAAAGGAGCTAAAGGAATACATCGAGAAGCTTGAAGAGAACCAGATCAACGCGTATAGCGAGAAGGTGGAGCGGCAGTATCGGATTGCAAGTCCTTGGCACTCGATCGTGATGATCCTGATTGCGATCCCCCTTCTCTCCCCCACTCAATCAAAGAAGGTGATTGCGTTCAATGTTTTGATTTGCCTGGGGGTCGTTTTCTGTTTCCACGTCGGCGGGGCAATGACCCTCGCCCTCGGGAAGGCGGGAAAGCTCCCTCCCTTCCTGAGCGCCTGGCTCAATACGATTCTTTTTTCGGCGGGAGGCGTTTTTTTCCTCGAGCGGGCAAACGAATAGTTACGTGCCGATCTCCCAGCTCGAGAGGTAGTTTTTCTGCTCGGGGGTGAGGCGGTCGATCGAGACCCGCATCGCCTGGAGCTTCCGGCGGGCCACTTCCTGATCGATCTTCGTGGGAACTTTGTAGACACGCTTCTCAAGCATTCGCCCGGAGCGGGCCAAGGCTTCGGCCGAGAGCGCCTGATTGGCAAACGACATGTCCATGACACTTGCAGGGTGCCCCTCGGCGGTTGAGAGATTCACGAGCCTGCCGTCCGCCAAAAGAAAAATCCGTTTTCCTGAAGCGAGCTTAAATTCTTCGACGTAATCCCTGGCTGAGCGTCTCTTCCTGGCCAGTCTCCTCAATGTAGGGATATCCACCTCCGCATTAAAATGTCCGGAGTTGGCCACAATCGCGCCGTCTTTCATCGCAAGAAAGTGTTCCCGGCGGATCACGTTGAGATTGCCGGTCACCGTGACGAAGAGGTCTCCCTTGGAAGCTGCTTCTTTCATCGATACCACTTGAAAACCGTCCATCACCGCCTCAAGCGCCCGAAGAGGGTCGGTCTCCGTAACAATCACGTGGGCTCCCATTCCGCGGGCCCGCGACGCAAGCCCTCGGCCGCACCAGCCGTAGCCTGCGACGACAAAAGTGCTCCCAGCAAGCAAGACGTTGGTTGCCCTCAAAATTCCGTCAATCGTCGATTGGCCCGTCCCGTAGCGGTTGTCAAAAAGGTGTTTCGTGTCGGCATCGTTCACCGCGATGATCGGAAAAAGAAGGAGCCCCCTTTTTTCGAGGCTTCGGAGACGAATGACGCCCGTCGTCGTCTCCTCCGTCCCTCCCACGACCCCGGCCGCCAGGGCTTTCTTTTTTCCGTGGAGTTCGGAGACAAGATCGGCGCCATCGTCCATCGTGATGTGAGGCTTGTTCTCAAGAGCGGCGTGAATATGACGGTAATAGGTCTTTGAATCCTCGCCCTTCTTCGCGAAGACCGGGATTCCGAAATCTTTGACAAGGGAAGCCGCCACATCGTCCTGGGTGCTTAAGGGATTTGAGGCGCAAAGACGGATTTCGGCTCCTCCTACCTTGAGCGTCCGCATGAGGTTTGCCGTCTCGGTCGTGACGTGAAGGCAGGCGGAAACACGAAATCCCCGAAGCGGCTTTTTCTTCCGAAATTCTTCGCCAATGGAACGGAGAACCGGCATTTGGCGCTCGGCCCACTCAATCCGTTTCTTTCCCTGAGGGGCCAGGGAGGGGTTCTTGACGTCGAATTTCACGCGGGCTTATGCGGTGAGACTTAAAAGGCGCCCCTGGGAGGAGCGAGGCTTCAGCTTGAGCGCTTTTTGAATCTTGGGAGCGCCGTCCAAAGCTTCCCAGGTAAAATTCTCTTCGGTTCGGCCAAAGTGACCGTAAGCCGCCGTCTCACGAAAGATGGGGCGCCTGAGTTTCAGCTTTTCAATGATGCCATTGGGAGTAAAGTCAAAAATCTCTCGAAGTGCCTCCGTGATCTTGGCGTCCGGAACGGTTCCGGTTTTAAAGGTGTTGACCATCACAGAGACCGGTTCGCGAACGCCGATCGCGTAAGCGATTTGAATTTCGCATTCGCGCGCGGCACCGCTTGCAACCACGTTTTTGGCGAGGTAGCGGGCGAAGTAAGAGGCGGAACGATCTACCTTGGAGGGATCTTTTCCGCTGAAGGCCCCTCCCCCGTGCGCGCCGTAACCCCCGTAGGTGTCGACGATGATCTTTCTGCCGGTGAGTCCCGTATCCCCTTGCGGCCCTCCCACTTCAAACCGTCCCGTCGGATTAATGAAAAATTGCGTCTCGGGCGTGAGGTAGCGTTTGGGAACGACTTCCTGAATGACCGATTTTTTCAAGTCGCGCTCAATGGTCTTCATCGGAACTTCGCCGTCGTGCTGAGCGCTCAAGACCACGGTGGTGACCCGAATGGGCTGGCCGTCGTCGTATTCCACGGTGACCTGGCTTTTTCCGTCAGGACGAAGGTATTTGAGGAGGCCGCTCTTTCGGACTTCAGCGAGACGACGGACCAAATGGTGGGCCAAGATAATGGGAAGGGGCATGAGTTCTTCGGTCTGATCGGTCGCATAACCAAACATCATTCCCTGGTCGCCGGCACCCCCCTTGTCGACTCCGAGGGCAATGTCCGGGGACTGACGCTGAAGCTGCACGAGGATTCCGCACGTTTCGTAGTCAAAGCCGATTTTTGCGTTCGTGTAGCCGACGTCTTTGATCACCTGCCGCGCAACCTCCGTAATATCAACGCGGGCACGGCTTGTGATCTCTCCGGCAATCGTCAAGGTCCCCCGAGTCACCAAGCACTCACAGGCGACCCGCGACGCCGGATCCTGGGCCAGGTGGGCATCGAGGATCGCGTCTGAGATCTGGTCGCAAAGTTTGTCGGGGTGACCTTCCGTCACCGACTCCGAAGTGAAAAGGTGCTTTTCCTTACTTTTCATAACCGAATGATTTTTCTATCGCTTGGATTTCTCTTTGGTCCGCTGAAAAAGCCTCTCTGCTTCCCGGTAGGAATCGATGTCTCCGATGTCAAACCAGATCCCTTCAAATCGGTAGGCAAAGACGCGGTCGGCCTTCACGAGCCACGAAATGTAGTCGCCAGGCCGGTCCGCATTATGGCCTTCGCGGACATATCTGTCAAGGAGGTCGAGGCTTTCCTTGGGAAACCAGTAGATTCCGGTTGAGGCGAGGGTCGTCGGGGGGTCTTTCGGCTTTTCGAGAAACTCAGCAATCCCCTCTTTTTCCCCCAGGCGGACGATCCCGTATTTTTGCGCCAGATCCTTTTTCTTCACGTCGACCACTCCGACCGAAGCGTTCGGCCGATGGGATGAAGTGAACTTCATAAACCCCTTGAGATCAAAGGAAAAGAGATTGTCGCCTGCGAAAACAGCCACATCGTCCCGAAGACGGAACTTCCGGATTGCAAAGAGGAGGTCCCCGATCGCCCCGAGGCGGGTCTCGTTCGTCCGGGTGCCGTCATTGACGACCTCGGTCTTCCAGGAGTAGTGCGTCTTCTGGGCCCACGCTTGGAATTCCGGATAAAAGCGATCGTTCGTCACCACAAACACTTCGTCCACAGAGCCGAGCTCTTCTAATTTCTCCAGGAGATACTCGACGATCGGTTTTCCTGCGACCGGAAGGAGCGGTTTGGGCTGCTTTTCCGTTAGAGGGTAGAGACGCGTGGCGTAGCCTGCGCAGAGAAGAACGACTTTCATCCGTTAGCCGGGAACCTTCGCGAGCTCCTTTTTCAGATGTTCAATCACCGGGACCGGAGTGGGGTCGATTCCATAAAGTAGGGCGAGGTAGAAACTGATCCAGTCCCCGAGGGAGATTACTGAGAAGAGCCTCGCTAGGGAGCTCTTCCCTTCCGAAACGATTTCGAACGTTTGAGCGCCCTGCCGGGCGATATGATCCCGCGTGATCTTCATCCGAAGCTGAATTCTTGCGTGGTCTTTAGAATCCTGGAGGAACACGCACGCACACTGCGGAACAAGTTTCTTGGGAAAGCTCCACCCCAGAATTTCGTTATGATTCATTTCGGGAACCACGTGGTGGGAGGCGATCGCCTTGGCATTTTCTTCAATCTGATTGCGGAACCGAAGCGCGGCCGATTCGAGAAGCTCGGTCCCCGCGTAAATCACAACGAAACGCTCGTGAAGCGCCTCCGCGAGCCGCTTCGCCGGGTTCTCCGACGCCGGAATGTCAGGGCCAAATTTCCTTTTCACAGAACCTCTCAGAGAAGAAAGCGTTTCTTCAACCGCCGAGGCGTCCCATTTCCAAAGCTTCAGTTTGGCCAGGGCTTTTAGAACGGGAAAAACCGAGTAGCCGAGCGCGCAGCGCGGCGGAAATCCGGTAGGAATCTGAATCAAGGGGACTCGGGCTTCTCCGGAGAGACGCGCCAGTTCCCCGCCCGAGGTAATGGCCAGTCTTTTCACCTTCCTTTGCATTCCCTGCTTGAAGGCGGAAAGCGTCTCCTCAGTATTCCCCGAATAGCTTGAGAAAATGCAGAGGGTCTTGGAGTCCGCAGACGAAGGAAGATCGTAATGCCGGCTCACCGCAATCGGGATCGAAGGTTCGACGGAGGCGAGCGAGCGGATCACATCCCCCCCGATCGCAGACCCTCCCATCCCGACAAAAAGAATCCTTTCAACCGAATCTCCGAGAGAACGCGGCGGTTCAAAGCTCTCGCCGATCCGGATCGCCTCGTCGATCTGACCCGAAAAATTCGTGAGGAGACGAGCCATTCCGGAAAGGTCGAGGCGGTTGACGAGATCGGTTTGGTCTAAGAGAGAAAGGGACATGGTTATTCGATGAGCTCCTTTAGATAACGGCGTAGTTTCTCACGGAGGAACTTATGGACGTCGGCCCCGGTATCGAATCGAAGCGACTTTTCGGCGACTTCTTTGGCTACCTTAAAGGGAACCAGCCGAATCGCCTTCTTGACTTTGGGAAGAAGGAGCGGACTGGTGCTGATGTGGTCGATCCCAAAACCCGTCAGGAGCACCGCAATGGCCGGGTCGCCGGACATTTCCCCGCACGTTCCCACCCAGATCTTGTTCTTGTGGCCGTTTTGAATCACCTCTTGGATGAGTCTCAGGATCGCCGGGTGGGTCGGTTCGTAAAGATAGGCGATTTTTTCATTCACCCGGTCCACCGCCAGTGCGTATTGGATGAGGTCGTTCGTGCCGATCGAAAAAAAATCGACTTCCTTGGCCAGTGCATCGCTCGTGAGGGCTGCGGACGGGATCTCGATCATCGCCCCGATGTTGAGTTTGGGATTAAACGGAATTCTTTCCTTCCGAAGTTCTTTTTTGCACTCCTCGAGAATCTGATTTGCCCGCCTCAGCTCCACCAGGTTAGAAATCATCGGATACATTGCCTTGAGGTTCCCGTAAGCGCTCGCGCGCAACACGGCGCGAAGCTGGGTCTTGAAGACATCGACCCGAGCCAGACAAAAGCGGATCGCCCGCCAGCCCAAAAAGGGATTCATCTCGTGCGGCACCTCCAGGGAGGATAGAAACTTGTCACCCCCGAGGTCCAGACTTCGGATGACCACCGGGTAAGGCTTCATCTTCTCCGCCACCGTGCGGTAGGCATCGTACTGCTCCTCCTCCGTCGGAAGGTCGCTCCGGTTCATATAGAAGTATTCGGTCCGGTAGAGGCCGATCCCGGCGGCACCGTGGGCCAAAACCGAGGGGATTTCGTCGGGAAATTCGATGTTCGCGCTGAGCTCGACTCGGTGGCCGTCCGGGGTTTCCGCCGGCAGATGACGGAGCTTATCAAGCTCGGTCGTGACTTCAATGAAGCGTTGCTCTTCCCGGAGGTAGGCCGCGAGGGCCCGCTCATCCGGGTCAATAATCACTGTGCCATGATTGCCGTCGATCACAATAGAATCGCCGGTCACCACGTCACGGCTCACGTGATCCAGTCCGACCACGGCCGGGATCTCAAGCGACCGGGCCATAATCGCCGTATGAGAGGTTGGTCCCCCGATGTCCGTGGCAAAAGCGATCACCTTTTGCTTGTCCATCACCGCGGTGTCCGAAGGCGAAAGATCGTGAGCGATAATGATCACTTTCTCGGGAAGGTTCGTGAGGGGATTCCTCTCCTTGCCGATCAAATTCTCCACAAGACGGCGTGCAATGTCCCGGATATCGGCCACCCGTTCTTTTAAATACTCATCATCGACCTGGGAAAAAGCCCGGAAATACTTTTGGACCACGGTCGAAAAGGCGAATTCGGCATTCACTTTCTTTTCCTTAATCGTCGTGATCACATCCTCAATGAGGCTTCGGTCTTCCAGGACAAGAAGGTGGGCCATAAAAATGTCGGAGTGTTCCCGGCCGATTTCTTCAGAGAGTTTCTTCCGAATCCCCAGGATGTCGGCCCGCGTCCGTGTGAGCGCATCCTCAAAACGGGCAATTTCATGGGGAATCTGCTCTTCTTTGACCTTCACCCGGGGAAGCGCTTGAAAGTCCTGAGCGGATAAAACAAAGGCTTTTCCCATGGCAACACCCGGCGAGACCGGGATCCCCGTGAGTTTTCTCATCTCCCGCGGCGAGGCGCCTTCTTTCTTTTTCCGCTGAACGGTTTTCTTGGCCTTCATCATTCTCCGAAGTTATTTCGAATGAGCAGCGTGAGACTCGCGACCGCCTTCGCCGCGTCCGGCCCCGTCGCCCGAATGGCGATCTGGGAGCCGCGTCCCGCCGCCAAGGTCATGATTCCCATAATGGATTTTCCGTTCACTTTGTTCTTTCCCTTCCGGACCTCGATCTCACTTTTGAACCGATTGGCGGTCTGGACGAAAAGCGCCGCCGGCCGGGCGTGGAGCCCGAGCCGATTCTGGATCAGAAGCGTGACACTCTTGGTCGCCGGCCGTTTTTCGCTCTTCGAAGGGATCATTCAACGCGCACTTCGACTGAATTCAACATAGTGATCAAAAATCAAACGGGCCAAAGCCACGGGATCATGCCTCACCTGTCCGTCGACGCCGAGAACAGAACCTTTGATGATCCCATATCCCTTTTCGCGGAGAAGATCGAGGTCGAGTTTTACAAGATCCGCGCGCTTCTCCTGGTATTTCTCAATCATCGGCTGCGGGACGCTGTGAACGTTCACCAGGCAAACGTCGATCAGCCGGGGATCGGTGTGCTCCACGAGGACCCGGACGTGATCATAGGCGCTGAAGCCGTCCGTTTCTCCGGGCTGAGTCATGATGTTCATGATATAGACTTTGTGGGCTTCGGACTTGAGGATCGCCTGGCGGATCTCTTCGATCAAGAGGTTCGGAAGAACGCTGGTATAAAGGCTTCCAGGCCCGAGGATGATCAGATCCGCATTTTCAATCGCGTCGATCGCTTCCGGGGTGGCGCTGCAGTGAGCCGGCTTCAGTCGGATTTGGCGAAGGGGTTTGTTCTGTTCCGTGATATTCGTCTCCCCTTCGGCAACGGTGCCGTCCATGAACTCCCCCACCAAGGTGACTTTTTCCAGGGTTGAGGGCATGACCCGGCCCCGAATGGCGAGCACTTTGCTGGAGGCGCGAACCGCCTCTTCAAAGTCTCCCGTGACTTTTGAAAGGGCGGTAATGAAAAGATTACCGAAACTGTGGCCGGTGAGGCCGTCTCCTTCTTCAAAGCGGTACTGGAAAAGATCGCGGATTAAAGGCTCGGCGTCTGCGAGCGCCACGAGACAGTTCCGAATGTCTCCCGGGGGCAAGACGTGCATTTCGTCCCGAAGCCGGCCTGAGCTTCCCCCGGTATCGGTCACGGTGACAATCGCCGTAATGTTATTCGTGTAGAGCTTGATCCCGTGAAGGAGGGTGCTGAGCCCTGTGCCTCCCCCGAGGGCAACGACCCGCGGACCCCGGGAGAGCGACTCGATTTGGCGTTTCTGGTAGACCAGATCCACCAAGGGATCCTCCCGATGAGTCGGCATGAGCGTTCGCACAAAAATCCTCACCATATTTTTGATACTCATGTAGACAAGAAAGATGCCAAAGATCAGTAAGGCGGTGGCAAAGGCCCCGAGAAGAACGCTTTTATGCGTGATCGTCTTGACCGCAGCCAGGGCCACGGTCACCATCAGGCCGAGCCCCAAAGTGCAGAGAACGATCCAGCGTTTGATTCCCAACCCGGGGTAGAGCCATTTAAAGAACTGCACGGAAGGTCCTCCGATTAATGCTTCTTTTCTTCTTCCCGCTTGATCAGCTCGTAAAGCTCTTCCGGGGTTTGGCAGCGGCGGATAAGTTCGCAGAAATAGCTGTCGCGGAGAATCCGTGAAATCTGAGCGAGGGCTTTGAGGTGGGGCCCCGCCGTGTCCTTGGGGGCGACCAGAAGAAAGAAGATATAGACGGGTTCTCCGTCGAGCGCCTCAAAGTTGACGCCCTTCCGGCTCACGCCGAGAACCGCGACGAGTTCGCCCACGCGGTCGGTTTTCCCGTGCGGAATGGCGATTCCCTGCCCGATGCCGGTGGAACCCAATCCTTCCCGCTCGAGAAGGGCCTTCACAACCGCCTTGTTGTCCCCAATCTCTTTGGTCTCAGCAAGGACGCCGACCAACTCTTTTAAGATGTCTTCCTTGTCCGTGGCTGTGAGGCCGATTTTGATCGATTTCCGATCAAGAAAATCCGTAATCTTCATTCTTTTTCACCCCCTGTTGAAACTGGAATCTGAACTGCGTGAAGAACCTAATCCGAAGGAGCCGGCGGTTCGGGACTCTCGCGCCGGCGATTCTTATTTGAAGAATGGCTCTTAATCTTCTCCCGAAACTTCTTCAGCTGCGTGGCCACCCGGTCACAGGCCATATCAATGGCCGTGTAAAGATTTTCCTTGTGACGGCCCTCTCCGTAAGCGCGAAGGTGCCGCGCGAGCACCGTGAGCTCCGCCACGTAAAAGTGCTTCTCCTTCTTGACAATGACGTGCGACTCCACCAGCCGCGGCGCGAAACGCTCGAGGTGCGACGCCTTCCGCTGAACCCACTCCCGGATCGGTTCGGTCACTGCCATATTTTTCCCGGTAATTCGGATTTCCATCGTTTTAAACCAGCGTGAAACGCTCGCCTAGATAAATCTGACGAGCCCGGCGGTCGGTCGCGAGAAATTGCGACGTTCCGGAAACTTCAATCTTGCCTTCATTCATGATATACGCCCGGTCCGTAATCGAAAGGGTCTCACGAACGCTATGGTCGGTGAGAAGAATGCTCAAACCCTGATTTTTCAGTTTGGTCAGAATCTTCTGCACTTCAAAAACTGCGATCGGATCGACGCCGCTAAAGGGTTCGTCCAGGAGAATGAGCGAAGGATTCGTCGCGAGCGCCCGCGTGAGCTCGAGACGCCTTCTCTCTCCTCCCGAAAGGGTGAAGGCCTTATTCTTCGCCAAGTGGGAGATATCGAGTTCGTTTAAAAGCTGGCGAAGCCGCTCGTCCCGTTCCAGAGGTGAGATGTCGAGCGTCTCAAGAATCGCCATAATGTTTTCCTCGACCGTGAGCTTACGGAAGATCGAAGGTTCCTGGGAAAGGTAGCCGATTCCGAGCCGGGCCCGTTGATACATCGGGAGCTGCGTGATGTCTTCCCCCCGGAAAGAGATTCTTCCGTCTTCGGCTTTAATCACCCCGACTGTCATATAGAAGGTCGTGGTCTTCCCGGCCCCGTTCGGGCCCAATAGCCCCACGATTTCTCCCCGGAAGACATTGATCGTCACCCGATTGACAACGGTTCTACCGCGGTAGCTCTTGAGAAGTTGTTTGCCTTCGAGAAGGGGGGTCATGAGGGAAGCGGATCTGAGGTCGCTTGGCTGTCTTCAAAATAAAGCGCTTCCGTGTCGCCTCCCAAGATGATCCTTCCCTCTTCGGCGAGGTAGATCACGTTATCGCTGAAGGTTTGGTTGCCGTCAGGATTCTCGACCACCACGTTCCCCACCGCGACGATCTTGGCGACACGACGTGTGTCTTTGTTGTAATAAACGTCCATGAGGTCGGCCGTGAGTTTGCCCCGTTCATCCTCGGCCACGACATTCTTATGAAACCGGGCGATGTTTTCATCGTAGTTGACGACCAGGGGACCGTCGGAAGTGATCACAGTCGGCTTGGCGGTTTCCGACTCAGGGTTCTTCACTACAACCATCACCTTCTTCTTGAATTTGATCTTCTTCAGGCGGGAATCCCCCAGGGCCCCAACCCCTTCGACGCTGATATTGTCTTTTTTGACCTCAGCGGGGAGCTCGGTTTCAAGCATCTTCTTGGTCGGCAAAATATCTAGCCCCTCGGTGAGAAGCCGAGTTCCGTTCTCGGTCGTAGCCACTACGTTTTTCTCAAGGCGAATCTTGCTCGTCGTCTTATCCACCATTCCCTGGTCGGCGGTGATCGTCACGGGAGACTCTTCGGCGTAAGCTTTTGCAATCACATTCTTTAAAACGACGCTCCGCGCGAAAACGTCGGCTGAATCCCCCTCAATTTCGATCTCTTTATCTCCGGAGGTGGTGTACTTCGAAAAAGAGAACGTGTAGACCTTGTGAGATAAATCCTCTTTTTCTGGAGAAGTCTGAGAGAGGCGGCGCTCCACCCGCTTCTGGGTGAGAATCACCTGAATCTGTATCAGGCCCAAGTACAGTACAAGAAATGCTGCGCACAAAATGAGAAACCGTTTAATCATTAGAAGAACACCCCGCTGTTTCTTTTATTTGGACCCCTTCAGGCTGGGTTTTCCATCGCCGGTGCATCCAGGCCCACTGTTCCGGAAAGGCCCGGATTTTCTCTTCCACCACCCGGGACCACCGGGCCGTGTATTCCTCGATCATTTCTTCCTTCGTCCCCTTCAATTCGACTCGAATCGGCTCTTCCATAAAGAGGCGGTAACGATCTCCGTTCCGAAGGACGAAGGTTGGTACGATGGGAGCTCCGGTGGCCAGGGCAAGCTTGACCGGAGCGGTTAAAGTGTACGCCGGAAGGCCGAAAAACGGAACAAAAATCCCTTCGAACCGGTCGATATCTTGATCGGCCAAAACGCCCAAAATTTCATTCTGATGAAGCACGTTTAAGAATTCCCGCGGAGGGGCATCCTGATAAATGGTATTCAGGTCGACTTCCTTTCTCAAATTCACGATCTCCCGGTCAAAGCGCTCGTAGTAGAGCCTTCGGGCCACGACCGCTCCCCGGTACCCTTGGGTGCGCAAGAAGGCCCCCATCAGTTCCCAGTTCCCGAGGTGGGCGGTGAGCAAAATTACCCCTCGGCCTTCCGAGAGGGCTTGATCCAAAATAAAAAGACTCTCCTTCCCGTCCACAAACTCTTCCAGCCCGGCCTGCACGAGCTCGGGAAGACGAAGCACATCGACCGCGGCTCTGGCGAAATGGATGAAAACGTTTTTCCCCAGCGTTTCGAGCTCCGTTTCGCTCTTTTCTTTTCCATAAACCATCCGGAGATGGGCGAGCGTCCGTTCCCGTTCGCGGCGGGCCACCAGGAAGGCGGTCTTTCCCACGCCCTCGGCAATTGCAAGCGCCGGGCGCCTCGGAATCGCTCGGACCAGCTCTTTGACCAATCGAAGCCCAAGGTAGAGAAGAAAGCGATACGGTTTACGTTTCATAAAGATCGGTTATACAAATCCCGCCTTGAGAAGATCCTGGACGTCGAGAAGTCCGACGGCACGGCCTTGACCATCTACCACCGGAAGTTCGTCGATTTTTCTTTCCCGAAGAAGGTGGAGCGCCTCGGCCGCAAGCCGGTCTTGATGAACGGACGTCGGTCTGCGAGTCGCGATTTTCCCGATCGGCTTTAAAAGAATTTTCTCTCCATTCTCCCGAAGATGACGCCTCAGGTCCCCGTCCGTGAAGATCCCTACAAGCCTCCGCGATCGGTCCACGACCGTGCAGCTCCCTGCCCGAGCCTTCGTAATTGCAAAGAGCGCTTTTTTCACCGAGATCTCTTCGTGCACCACCGGATGAGCCTTCCCTTTCCGCATCAGGTCCTTCACCTTGAGAAGTTTCCGGCCCAAATTTCCGCCGGGGTGAAGAAAGGCGAAATGCTCCTCCCGAAACCCTTTTTTCTTGGAAAGTGTGAGGGCCAGCGCGTCTCCCATTGCCAGGGCAACGGCGGTGGAAGTGGAGGGCGCAAGTCCAAGAGGACAGGCCTCACGGTCGATTGAAATATCAAGAACCACATCTGAATTTTTTGCGAGGCTCGAGCGGAGATTTCCGGTAAGGGCGATCATCTTGACGCCGATTTTTTTTAGGGGAGAAAGAAGCCGCACAATCTCCTCCGTCTCGCCGCTATTCGAAAGAGCCAGAATCACGTCCTCTTCCGTAACCATTCCGAGGTCGCCGTGGAACGCTTCTGCTGGATGAAGGTATAGGCTCGGGGTGCCGGTCGAAGCGAGGGTTGCTGAGATCTTCCGGGCAATGAAGCCCGCTTTTCCCATTCCGGTCACGATCACACGTCCCTGACACTGATAAAGGAGCTCGAGGGCCCGTTCGAACTCTTTTCCGATTCGGCCTACCAAGCCCCTAATCGCGTCGGCTTCGATTTTGAGAATCCGCCGAGCCTCCTGGACCGTCGAATTGTTCCGCCGGCGGAAAAATCGTTTCGCCTTTTTCACGATTCCCTTCCGTTCCGGACCGGAGCCGCTTTGCGGATTGAAATCAAGACTTCGAGGAGTGACTCAAGCTGGTCCAGGGCGAGCATATTGGTTCCGTCCGAGAGCGCCTTGGCGGGATGTTCGTGAACCTCCATGAATAGGGCGTCGGCTCCGGCCGCCACCGCACACCGCGCCAAGGTCGGAATGAACTCCGGCATTCCTCCGGTCGCTTTTCCGGTACCGCCCGGAAGCTGGACAGAGTGGGTTGCGTCGAAGACCACGGGGTACCCGAAGCCTCTCATGATCGGAATCGCCCGAAAATCATTCACGAGATTTTGATAACCAAAGGAAACCCCGCGTTCGGTAATCAGGATATTTCGGTTCCCGGTCGACTCCACCTTTTCAAGGATGTTTCGGACCTCCCACGGAGAGACAAATTGTCCCTTCTTCACGTTGACGATCTTTCCGCTTCGGCCCGCCGCAAGAATCAAATCGGTTTGCCGCGAAAGAAAGGCGGGAATCTGAATGATATCCAGCACCTCTTGGGCCGGCTTCATCTCTTCCTTGCAATGAACGTCGCTTAAAACCGGGAGCCCGAACTCTTTCTTCACCTTGGCCAAGACGGCAAGCCCCTTTTTAAGACCCGGCCCCCGAAACGAGTTCACGGAGGAACGGTTCGCCTTGTCGTAACTCGCTTTGAAGACGAATGGGATACGGTATTTGTCGGCGATCCGGGAAATTTTCTCTGCGTGACGGAGCACCAAGGCTTCGCTTTCAATCACACAGGGACCTCCGATCAGGACAAAGCCCTCGGGATCGCCAAAAACAATTTTTCCGAGTTTGATTTTTCTCAAAGGCTAAGCTACCTCGCTCGGAACCCCTTCCTTCTCTTCGGTCTGCTCATTCTCTGCGCCTTCAGAACGAGCCGAACCTTTTTTCGAGGCGCTTGCTGGAGCGGGGTGGGTCTCACTGTGCTCGAGAGCGTGGCGGACAAACTCGCGGAAAAGCGGATGAGGACGGTCGGGCTTCGATCTGAACTCCGGGTGAAATTGGCTTGCGACAAACCAGGGGTGGTCTTCCAACTCAATGATCTCAACGAGTTTTCCTCCGGGCGAGACGCCCGAAATCCTGAAGCCGAGCTTGGCAAAGCTTTCGCGATACTTGTTGTTGAATTCGTAGCGGTGGCGGTGCCGCTCCGTGACTTCGTCAGACTTGTAAGCCTTATAAGCCTGGGTCTCCTTCTTCACATGACAAGGTAACGCCCCGAGCCGCATCGTGCCCCCCAAGTCCTCCACCTTCTCCTGTTCTTCGAGAAGGCTGATCACCGGGTGAGCGGTCTTTTTATTAAACTCCGTTGAGTTGGCCCCTTTGAGGCCGGCCACGTTTCGGGCAAATTCGATCGTCGCGCACTGCATCCCGAGACAAATCCCAAAATAAGGAATCTTCTGCTCCCGGGCATACTGGATCGCTTTGATCTTCCCCTCAATGCCGCGGTAGCCGAAGCCTCCCGGTACGAGCACCCCGTTCACGTCGTGAAGGTATTTCTCGGGATTCCCCCTCTCGAGCCGCTCCGAGCTCACCCGTTTAATCACCACGCCCGTGTTGTTCGCAATCCCCCCGTGGGTGAGCGATTCATAAATCGATTTGTAGGCGTCTTGAAGCTGAATGTATTTTCCGACGACCGCAATCTTGACGGACTGTTTCGGCTTCAGGATCTTATCGACCACTTCCCGGCGCCAGTCGTGAAGGTCGCCCGCCCGGTATTCGAGGTGAAGCCGCTTGCAAATCACCTTATCCAGACCCTGCTCCTTGAACACAAGCGGGACTTCGTAAATGGAACTCACGTCCCGCGCCTCGATCACCGCCTCCGGCTCCACGTTGCAGAAAAGCGCGATTTTCGCCTTCAAATCTTTGGAGAGCCTTTTTTCCGTGCGGCAGAGAAGAATATCGGGCTGGATACCGATTTCGCGAAGCGTTCCCACGCTGTGCTGCGTCGGCTTTGTCTTGAGCTCGCCTGCGGAGCGAATGAAGGGAACAAGGGTGAGGTGAATAAAAAGACACTCTTCCCGTCCCACTTCCTGGCGGAATTGCCTTGCCGCTTCCAGGAAAGGCAGCGATTCAATGTCACCCACCGTGCCGCCGACTTCCGAAATCACAATGTCGTAACGCTTCCCGCGCGAAACTTCCCTGATTCTTTCTTTGATCTCATTCGTAATGTGCGGTACAACCTGGACCGTGACTCCCAAATACTCCCCTTTTCTTTCTTTGGTAATCACGCTGTTATAAATTTGGCCGGTCGTGACGTTATTGACGCGTGTCACGGTGCCCGAGGTGAAACGTTCGTAGTGGCCCAGATCGAGATCGGTCTCGGCGCCGTCTTCGGTCACGTAGACTTCGCCGTGCTGGTAGGGATTCATCGTTCCGGGGTCGACGTTGATGTAAGGATCGAGCTTTTGAATGGCCACTTTGAGCCCCTTCGCCTCCAAAAGCTTCCCGATCGAGGCCGAAGCGATTCCCTTTCCCAACGAAGAGACCACCCCTCCCGTAACAAAGATGTGCTTAGGCATGAACGGGGCACTCCTTTGACTGAATCGCCTGTTTGAGTTCCGAAGATTCCACGGTAGCGGTCCCGAGTTTTCCGACGACGATTCCGGCGGCTAAGTTTGAAAGAACCGCGGCTTCCTTCAAGGTGGCTCCGGCCGCAACCCCCAGGGCGAGGACCGCAATCACGGTGTCACCGGCTCCGGAAACGTCAAAGACCTCGCGCGCCGTCGTCGGTATCCGCTTTGTCGCCCGATTCTTCTCAAAGAGGGCCATTCCCTCTTCTCCCAATGTGACGAGAACCGCGTCGGTTCGAAGTTTCTTGAGGAGTGTTTGCCCCACTTTCTCCAATTCAATTTTCTTGCCGTTTACGGAAATGCCGAGCGCTTCCAAAGCCTCGTGAGCTTCCTTGCGGTTCGGAGTAATCGCCGTGACTCCTTTATAGAGCGCAATATGTTTTTCTTTGGGATCGACGAGGACCGGTTTTTTGAATTTCTTTGCCAGCGCTAAAAGGGGCGTCAGGAGAAAAGGTTCAATGACTCCTTTGCCGTAATCTTCTATGACGAGTGCGTCGACCTCTTTGAGTTTCTTCTGAACAAATTGGAGAATTTTCTTGGCGTCCGCCCGGGAGATCGGCTCGATCTTTTCCCGATCGACCCGAACCACCTGTTGGGAATGGGCAATCACGCGTGTCTTGATCGTCGTCGGTCTTGCGGAATCCATCACGACGCCGCCCGTCTCAATTCCTGAACGGCGAATCGCCCGAAAAAGGAGCCTCCCTTCGAGGTCCCGGCCAATCACGCCGCAGGGGAAAACGGTTCCGCCCAAGTTCCGGATGTTATTGGCCACGTTGAGGGAACCCCCGGGAAGGAATGACTCTCGCTTCACATTGACGACCGGAACGGGGGCTTCCGGGGAGATCCGGGAGACACTTCCCCAGACGAACTCGTCCAGGATAAAGTCCCCCACCACCAAGACCTTGGTCTTGGGGAAGCGGTTCACGATTTCTAGGAGGCGTTTGACCCCTTCCATTTTTATCTAACTCCTTGTCCCATAAAAACTTTGGTATTGTAACATCCAGCTACTTAAGCGTCAATCAAGCACCCGTCCTTGCTTCTTACCACAACCCTTGACGGGAGCAGAAGTTGCACGAACACGGCCAAATTTCTAAGGGTTAAAACTCAAGCCGAAGAGGAACTACCGCCTGAAGCGGCTTTAGCGCCCAGACATTCACTTTTTTGTATAGGAGGGCCGCAAGGGGAATTGCCCGTCATAGCGCCACACTTACAGGGCTTGCAATCCGCCGGGAAGCCCGGACAATCACAGGCGTAAGTATCATCATTTGTCGCTGGGGTGTCTTGAGTACAGCGAAGGAGGCCGGGTTCTTTGCAGAGGGTGGTGGTTTCTTTTCCAGATCCACAATATTCGCACTCACTCGAAGCTTCAAGGCTGATCGGAACTTCTGTGCTTCCGCAGGCCTGACAGGCGCAATCCGAAGTGCAAACGAAACCGTTGGGGGTGCATTGAGCAGTCTCTGGGTCTCCGTAATCGCAGTCCTCGTCGGAGTCGATCACGCCGTTGCCGCAGGTAGTGCAGCCCGTACAGTCGTCCTTACAGACCTCATCCGACTCACAGCCTGTCGGGTTCGTGTCGCATTCTTCCGGCGGGGTGACCTTGCCGTCGCCGCAGAACGGTTCCTCTTTCGGCTTGCACCGACACTCTTTCGTGTCACAAAAAGCGGAATCCGTACAATCATCCTTGCATTGCAAACCCTCTCTCGGCGAAGGTTCGTGATGGTCTGTACTCCACTGACAGGAGCGTTCACAGCTGCAGGTTTTTTCATTACAAGTTTCCCCAAGCCCCTTAATACAGTCATCCCGGCAATATTCCCACTTTCCTTGAGGAGCTAAGCCTTCAGTGCATTTGCGCGGAACTTTACAAGCACACCGTCCCTGATCATCAATGACGCAGTCTTGATCGACTGCACAAATCAGCGTACAAAGCCCCTTAGGATTCTTAGCGTCTTTGAATTCGGGGCATTCGGTACACCGACAATGGTAGGTGCCACAACCTTCTCCGGCCTTTGCACAATCATCATAACATTGCAATCCGGAACGACGAGGACCTGTTCCCCCCGCCTCAATAACCTTTCCTCCCGCCAGAAGATCTGTTCTTGCCTGACACGATCCTTTACAGGTACAGGTGTCTGGGTCGCAAGTTTCACTGCTATTTTTTTCACAATCATCGATGCACTGGATTCCTGGCAGTCTTTTGCCGCTCGTATTTTGCCTGCAAGATTGGCCGGAACATCGACATTTTTCTAGATCACAATACCCCGGACAGTCATCTTTACAGTATTGTTTTTCTCTATCTTTAATCTCCTTACCCTCGCTGCAATTGACCGGTTCCCTGCATTGGCAGGTCCAGGTATTGCACTCACCTGGCGCGTCCGGACAGTCATCTTTACAGTATTGTTTTTCTCTATCTTCAATTCCTTTACCTCCGCTGCAACTAACGATTTCCATGCATTGGCAGGTCCTGAAATTACACTTCTTGTCCGGACAGTCATTGTTACAGCGCTGTTTTTCTGCATCTTTAACCCCCTTACCCCCGCTGCAATTGACCGGTTCCCTGCATTGGCAGGTCCAGGTATTGCACTCACCTGGCGCGTCCGGACAGTCATCTTTACAGTATTGTTTTTCTCTATCTTCAATTCCTTTACCTCCGCTGCAACTAACGATTTCCATGCATTGGCAGGTCACGTAATTACAATTCCCGTGCTCGCAGTCATTTTTACAATATTGTTTTTCTATATCTTTATCTTTAATCCCCTTACCCCCGCTGCAATTGACCGGTTCCTTGCATTGACAAGTCACGTAATTACACTCAATCAGGCCGCCCGGACAGTCTTCCTTGCAGAATTGTTTTTCTATATCTTTAATCCCCTTACCCCCGCTGCAACTGACCGGTTCCATGCATTGGCAGGTCGTGTAATTACATATCCCGCCGTTCGGACAGTCATCTTTACAGTATTGTTTTTCTCTATCTTCAATTCCTTTACCTCCGCTGCAACTAACGATTTCCAACGTGCATTGGCAGGTCACGTAATTACAATTCCCGTGCTCGCAGTCATTTTTACAATATTGTTTTTCTATATCTTTATCTTTAATCCCCTTACCCCCGCTGCAACTGACCGGTTCCTTGCATTGGCAGGTCCTTTCGTTGCACCTGTCATCTGGACAGTTGTTTAAACAAAGATCCCTCCCGAACTCATAGTCCAGATTCTTTTCGGAACAATTGTATAGTTTTTTAGCTACACTTTGGGGGATGCAAAGAAGGCAAAGGGAGAGAACGAGAAAAAGGAAGACCTTTTTGTAGAATCCTCTTCGGCTTTCCATTCCGGCCCCTTGCCTAAATGGAAGTTTACTCGAAACGCGGGCTCTTATCGACTTTGTTAGCTTTCTTCGATAGTGTCGGCGGGGCCCCCTCCTGACTGATATTCCACCAAATGGGCGGTGATAGAACCGAGCACAGGGATTTTGACGCGCATTTTGAGGGGAATCTGACGCTCGTCGGTGCCGACCCAGCTGCGGATTTTGCCGCGCTTCACGAAGATCCCCTGAAACTGAATCTCGGGTTCGACCTCGAGCGCTTCCTTTTCGCCGAATTTCGGAAGGTCGATCTTGGTCTTCTTCAAGATTTTGACCTCGAGGTCCCAGTTTTTTTCGTCCGCGTTTACGGGAATGTAAATCTTTGAGCCAGGTTGAAGCTCCTGCAACCGGAACCAAAAGCCGCACGAAAGCTGATCTTGAACGTCGGGCGGAATCATCATCTCCTTTCGGGAACCGTTGAGCCGCGAGTGATACCGGGCGGTGTGATTCGTTTGATCGTACTCCATCACCTCGTCGGCGCGGTAGTGGCCTTCGCTCAAGATCTTTTCGTAGCGGAGTGTGTGAAGCCTCTCGACGTCAATGTAACTGTGGTGGACGTCGCGCACCTTGTAGATCCAATCGAGGACCGGTGCGGAGCGGACGTGGATGACGATGTGATAGGCTTGCCGGTCTCCCACGGGGACAATCTCCTTCACTTCGGCTTCTCCCCGCCCAACTTCAAGGATTCCCCAGCGGACCGAATAGACGAGGCGCTCCCCCACCCAGAGCTTCTTGGTACCCGTAACGTTGCCGGGTGAAGCGGCCGCCGACCCGGCAAAGAAACAAACGACAAGAAAGAAAAGAGTTAGAACACCTAACAAAACGTCATTGCGAGCCCCGGAGGGGCGAAGCAATCCCGATTTTGAGATTGCTTCGTCGGCTTCGCCTCCTCGCAATGACGGCACAATCAAGGTTTTGTTAAAAGTCCCTTCGGTCCAGGAAATCAATCACCTCTTGGGGCTGCAGGGCGGTCAGGCATTCCCGGTCGGGGCAGAGGGAGTTATAACGAAAACGGAAGTAACAGGGCTGACAAGGAAGGTTCTCTTTCACCACCGAAAGAGCCCGCGGAGAGGCGGGATAAGGCCCGTAGACTCGGGGATCTACGGGACCGTAAAGGGAGATCAAAGGGGTGTGCAGTGCGTGCGCGAGGTGAACCAGGCCGCCATCGTTGGCGAGAAAAAGCGACGCCTTCTCGAGAATCGCCGCGCAGACTCCGAGCGAAACCTCCCCGCAAAGATTCACTGCCGGAATTCGACTCTCCCGCACCATTTCATCTCCGAGTTCCCGCTCGGCCCGGCTCCCGAGGATAAGGACCTTTTCGAAACCAACCCGCTCTTTCAGCAGCGAAATCATTTCTACAAAGGAAGAGACCGGCCAACGTTTAAAGTGAGCGTCTCTTCCCCACGACTCCCCGCCTCCGGGAGCCACCGCAAGATAAGGAGCGAGAATCTCGCGCCCCTCTTGTCTTTCCTCTTCGGTGGGATAAAACTCGAGATGACGCTCTTCGATTTCGAGTCCGATGAGTTTGCCAAGGTCACAATAAAAATCGGTAACGTGCGCCCCGTCAAAGCCGTTCGGGAGAGGAACGGCACGGGTGAGAAAAATTCCCCGGTTCTTGTAACTAAAACCGATTCGTCTCGGAATCCCAAGGAGAAATTTGCCGTAAAACCCGTATTCCCGCTGAAGCGAGCAATCGATCAGAAGATCATAAGGGCCGTCAAAACCCCGAAACAAGGCTAAAAGCTCCTTCAAGGCGCCTATCTTTCCGGCCGCGTGCCATTGATCCTTGTCGATCGAGTAGATCTTGTCGACGTGAGGGTTATTTCGGAAAACCGCCTCGGTCCGAGAGCCTAAAAGAAGGTCGACCCGCTCCACCGAGGGAAGGGTCCGAAGAGCACGAAGCAGCGGAGTCGTAAAAAGGGCGTCCCCGATTCCGTAAGGCTGGGCGATCAGAACGCGTCGAATCGATCTCATGAGGCGAGCGCCGCAACCTCTTCGGCTGCGCTTAAAACCTCCTCGACCGAAACGGCATCGAGACAGAGAAAATTGATCTGGCAGTTGTGCGCGAGACAAACGGGGCAAGCCACCTCTTTGTGAATCACTCGCCCACCCTCTCCGAGCGGACCCCACCGCCTCGGGCTGAGACCCGCCTGGTTTCTCCCAAAAATGGAGACCACCGGGGTACCGACGGCCTGCGCCACGTGAACCGGACCGGAGTCATTGGAGATCAAAAGCTTCGCTTCCTTGAGGAGCCACCCAAGCATTCCAATCGAAATCTTGCCGCTAAGATCTTTCACGGAAAGCTCCGCAAGCGATTTTACCTTCGCGGCGAACTTCCGGTCCCCCCCTGAACCGATCAAAACCGTTGCCAGGCCGTATTTCTTCTGGAGAACGTCTGAGAGTGCGGCGAACCGGTCGAGCGGCCAGATCTTGGAGGGGCAGCTCGCACTCGGATTGAGGACCGCGTAAGAGCGATCAGCACCGAGACCCAGGTTTCTCAATAACAAATGAAGAGACCTTTGGTCTTTCTCCTTCAGAGGAAAATAGGGATTAGGTCGGCCGTTGGAAGGAACATTCAACAGCTTTAATAGATCAAAGTTATATTCTGACTCGTGTTTGAGCCCCTCTTTTTTTTGGTCTTCGATCGACTGAGTCAATGCCCAGCCGCATTTCTTGCGGTAACCGATCCGCATCGGAATCCGAGCGAGCCAGCTCACGAGATGCATTCGATTGGTCGGGTGAAGATGAATCACGGCGTCGAAACGCCCGCGGGCCAGCTTTCGAGCAAAGCGGAAATTTCCCCACCAACCTTTTTCGCTCCCCTTCTTGTCATAAAGAATGACCTCGTTTAAGAAAGGATTTCCTTCGACCACTTCTCGATTCTCCACGAAAGTCAGGCAAGCGAGGTGGGTGTCAGGAAAATGCTTTCGTAGGGCTTCGAAAACCGGAGTGGAGAGGACCAAATCTCCCAAACGGTCGGTCCGCGTCACGAGAATTCGTCTCATAAGAGTTCCTGACAGGCCTCCAAGACCTTCTCGGGACGAAGGTCTTCGAGGCAATATCTCCGCTCAAATCGGCATTGCGCTTTCTTGCACGGGGCGCAAGGCGGAAATTCTCGCACAAGCCGCCAGACTTCGCTCATTCGTCCATATTTCTCGTGATCGGTCGGTCCGAAAATGGCGGTCACAGGGCGCTCCAGCTCATAACCCAAATGCATTACGGCGCTGTCGTTGGTGAGGACGAGCTTGGCTCGAGAGACGAGAGCTGCCAGCTGTCTCAAACTAATTTCTCCTGTGAGGTTGACGATCCGGCTGGAACCCGCTCCCACTAACTTTTCTCCGAGTGAAGCTTCCTTCTCGTCTCCCACAACCAGGAAATTTAAAGCCGTTGTCTCAAGCATTTTTTCGAGGACCGCCCGGAAGCCTTCAATCGGCCAACGTTTCACTTCACTCCCCGCCCCCGGCGCCACGACGGCCCACGGGGCGGAGAGGCTGACCCCCTTTCGGCCGAGCTTTTCGAAGAGAGAAGCCTCATCCTCTTGTGAAAAGAAGGTGAAGCGGGAAGTCTCTTCCACCGGAAGCCCCATCATTTCTAGGACCTCCAAGTGACGTTCCCGAGCGCCCCGTGAACGGTGAAATCTGAAAAGCGGGCTCCTTTTACGAGCCCGAACGAGAAAAGGGAACGCTGAATTTTTTAAATCGACCACGAGGTTGTAGGAGACTTCCCGAAGAAGTTTCACAAGCTCCCCTCGGTGGAACCGCCCCGCTTTCTTGTCGTAGACCAGAAGCCGGTCAATCTCGGGACTCCCCTTTAAGAGACTCTCCCCTTTGGGACCGACTACGACGGTGAGTTTTGCTTCCGGAAAGCTCGTACGAAGCGAAGCGATCACCGGGGTCGTGAGGATGATGTCGCCGATATTGCTCAGCGTGATAACGAGGATATGGCTTCTTTCCTTTGAGACCACAGCTTTTCCTCTTCAATCTTCCGGAAGACTTCTTCCGGCGTAATTTGTTCGATCCAGCCTCCGGCCGGGAGCGATTTTCCGACCCAGGGAACGGAATAACCTTCCGGAACAAAATGGAGGACGGCTTTCTTTCCAGTTCCGCGGGGACCGGTGAGAAGCGGGGATGTGGGGCCAAAAATCGCCACCACCGGTGTCCCGACGCCTGACGCAATATGAAGCGGCCCCGAATCGTTTGAAACCACAAACGCGGCTTGTCGATAAAGGGCCCCCAAGGCGCCGAGCGTTGTTTTTCCGCAAAGAGAAATGGGTCGTGCCGACTCGCACTGACGCGCCACTTCTTGAGCAATCACTTCGTCTTCCTCAGAACCGGTCAAAACAACGGAACACTGATAGGTTTGACTCACTCGATCCGCAAGCTTCGCAAAATGGGAAGCGGGCCAGCGCTTCGGTTCCCAATTTGCTCCGATGTGGAAGGCGACGAAAGCTCCCCTCTCGAGACGAACTGTTTCTAAGAGTCGGGAGGTCCTCGCTTCGTCCTCTGGCCGATAGAAAAATTCATATTCAGCCCCAAACTTCACTCGAAGCCCGGCCCATTTGAGAAGATAAAGAAAATAGTCGACGTGGTGGAGCAGTTTTCGGGGCGGCTCTACGGCTCGCGTCAAAACTCGGCCCCGTTTCGCGGTCCGGTAACCGATCCGTTCCGGAATGCCGCCCAGCCACGCTAGGAGCGCCCGCGTGAGAGATCGGTGAAAAAGGAAAACTTTGTCAAACTTTTCACTCCGGAGCCACGCAATAAAACGAAGTTTTGCGAAGATCGACCGCTCACTCGACCGTTCGTCAAACGTGCGGACTTCGTCGAGATAAGGCACCGTCTCCAGAATTTCACGGCAGCGCTCGGGAGCAAGCGCCACGATTCGAGCCAAGGGAAAGTTCTCCCGAAGGGCCTGAAATGCAGGAACTTCAAACAAAACGTCCCCCAGCCAATTTTTCGTAAAGACGAGAATTTTCATTCCTGTGAGAGGTGCTTCGAGACCGCCTCAAAAACCTCCTCAACCCCAATTTTTTTCAGGCAGGCGAGCTCTTCCGAATTGCGGCAGTTCCCTTTGTAGCAAGGTTGGCACGGCAGGCGCCGCGCGATCGAGGTCACCTTTCTTCCGGGAGGAAGATGCCGGCGGGGATCCGTGGGACCGAAAAGGGCCACCGTCGGCACACCCAAGGCACTCCCCACGTGAAGGGGGGCGGTGTCTCCGGTGACTAAAACGTTTATTCGTTTAATCAAGGAAACGAGGTCACGAAGAGAGGTCTTTCCAACAAAGCTGATTACCTCTCCTCCATTCATTGAAAAGCTCTTTGCAAGCGCTTCATCTTCGGGCGAGCCGACGAGAATCACCCGGCAACCGAGCTTTTTCACGAGCTCCTTCGCCAGGGAATGAAAATATTCGATCGGCCAGCGCTTCGTGGGCCAGCGCGGGCTGGACCCGATCGCAAGCCCCACCACTTTTCCGTCAGAGGCGATCCCCCTCTCCTCAAACCAATTCGCTACTTGGGCCTCGGATTCCGGATCGGGCCAAAGCTCAAGCTCTTCTTCCAGTTGATTCACCCCCAAGTGTGAAAGCACCCGGAACTGGTGACGCACCGGGGAGTCCGCCTCCTTGAAATTCAGATCGGGATGATTGAGGAGCCGGCCGAAAAGTCCCCGCCGGAAGCCGTAACGAGCCGGAATTCCGGCCAGAAACACAAGTCCGTGAGTCCGCTTCGTATTTTGAAAGTCGATCGAAAGATCAAACCGCTCGTGCCGGAGGCGCTTGGCGAGTTTCGCGAGACTGAGCCACGACTTCAGTTTCTCACGGTCCACCGGAATCACCTCGTTCAAATAAGGGCAACGGGACATCACCACGCTAAAGCGTGAATCGACGAGCAGGCTCACGTGGGCCTGCGGGAATTTCTTCCGAATCATCCGGAGACTCGGGCCGGCAAGAATCACGTCGCCGAGCGCCCCCAATTTAATGACGAGGATCCGCTTCTCGGCTCTCACTTGACGATAGACCTCGATCGTCCTTTCCGCCATCTGTGGAAGGGAAAACTTCTCTTCCACCTTCTCGCGAAGTTTTCGGGCCATTTCCTTCGCTTCGTCCCGGCGAAGGAGAGCCCGCTTGATCGCTTCACTCATCGCCAATTCATCCCGGAGAGGAACCAAAAGACCTTCCTTGCCGTCTTCGATGATATCGAGAACGCCTCCGAGGCGTGTCGCAACACAAACCGTTCCGCAGGCGCCCGCCTCGATCAACACCCGTCCAAAAGACTCCGGCACGAGCGTTGAGAGAACCAGAACGTCCGCCGCCTTGAGAAGCTCGGCCACATCCCGCCTCGTTCCGAGAAGCTTTACCACTTTCTCAAGACCGAGCTGCTGAATCGTCCGTTCAATCTCCCGCGTGTATTTCCCCTTCCCTCCCCCCTCGGAGCCCACAATCGAGACCTCCACGTTCGGAACTTCCCTCCGCAACCGGTGAATGGCGTGGAGGAACTCCAATTGACCTTTAATCGGACTGAGGCGTCCCAGATTGAGAATGCGAAACGTCTTGGGAGCGGGGCCGTCGTACTTGTTTGCTTGGAAGGGGAACTGGCTTAGATCGACGCCGCGCGGGACCAGGGCAATGCGATCGGGAGAAACTCCAAAATTCTCGATCATATGCCGGGCAATGACCTGGGAAGGAACGATCACCTTCTTTCCCCAGCCCATCACGCGGCTTAGAAAATGAGTGGAGTAGTAACCGTGGCAGGTCGTCACGAAGGGGACCCCGGCTTTGCGCGCGGCAAGCCAGGCAAGCCACGCCGGGACCCGGCTTCTTGCGTGCACCAGATCCACCCTTTCCCTTTGAATGATTTCAACGATCTTGGGAACGAGCGCGAGACTGAAAATCGATTTTTCGGCCACGGGCAGGGTGTAATGAGGAATTCCCTCTTTGATAAGCTCTTGAACCAGGGCGCCTCCTGAAGAGATCACGACCGCGCCGTCCTCGCCCCGGGCCTTGAGAGCCCTCGCCAGGTCGACCGTGCCCCGTTCCACCCCTCCCAATTCCAGCGCTGGAAGAATTTGAAGGACTTTCATCTTAGAGAAGACTCTCCAGTTTTTCCCGAATCCGCGCTCTCTCCTGTGAAAAATGTGCTGCCGCAGATTTCGCTTCTCTCTTGCTCAAAACGTCACAGAGCCTCTTTGTCTCGACCACCGGAATCCCGAGCTCCTTTTCCACGAGTTCCTGGAACCGGTAATGCTTTTTCGGAAGTCCGTCGACTCCCATTTTCACCACCACCACCGGCTTGCTGGAACTGATCGCCTCAGAGATCATCGAGAGGCTGTCTTCGGTCACCACAAGAAAATCGGCCAGGGCCATCATTCCGGGGACGACTTCGGGCCGGCCGTCTTCTGAGCCGATCACGCAGAGCTGGCAGCGCGGGTGGCTTCCGAGCTGAGAGCGGATGAATTGATTGATCGGTTCGGGCGTCCTTCGGCTCGTGGTCACCAGGAAGTCGCCGCCGAGTCTCTGGCTCGCCTGCTCAATCTCGGATAGGATGCTTTCCACGTCCGAAAGCGACGGTTTAAAATTTCGCGTCTCTCCGCCGAGAAAAAAACTAATCCGGACCTTCTTCGGATCCCGGAGCGTGTGGGCCAGGACCCGCCCCGAAGCTTCGAGTGTATTACTGTCCATCCCGCTTAAGGCTCCTTGAACGCGAACGGAACGCGGCGGCAGAAGCCCCCGATCGTGGAAAGGAATCAAAGCGAGGTCGTAACGGCTGAGGTTGTAAGGAAAACTCGGCTTCATCAAGATCACGGACTTCCCCAAATTCTCCCGGGAAAGACAAAGATTGAGCGGTGCGAGGCTCGCCCCGGCCGAAACAATGAGATCGGGATTCGTCTTCTCGATTTTCTTCATACACTCGTCTGTAAAAAAGGGGCGGAGCCATGAAAGCCTCCCCTGCGCCCACGGAATGAAAAAGAAAGCGAAGAGGTGAAAGAGACGCTTCGACCAAGGGCCCCGGAACCGGACTTCAACTTTCTCAACCTGAAACTCATACGGAGGATTCTTGTCCTTTCCGGTTTCGAGCCATTCCTTCACGAGCGCTTCGGATTGCTTGACGTGACCCGGCTTTCCGTCGGAAAGAATTGTGATCCGCTTCGTGCGAGTTTTTTTCCAGCGCTTGTGGCCCCAGAGCCACTGAGACGGAAACCTCGTAAGGTAAGACTCGAGCCTGTCGATGTATTTTTGGGTGTTGACCGTAATGTCCTTTTCCCAGTCTCCGGTGCGGACGAGCTCGAGCGGCGGTTCGAATACGAGTTCGTGATAGGGGCCGTGCCTCCGGATAAAAAAGGTGGGATAGACCGATACCCCCGTCTTGAGGGCCAGGGCTAAAGGGCCGCGAGGTGCTGTGACGAGACGTCCGAAAAAGCGGACCCAAACTCCGTCATTCCCTCCGGCCTGATCTCCCAACATTCCGACACAACCTCCCTCACGAAGCGTCCGAATCAGGTCGCGGATTCCCCCTTTCTCTTTTCCTACGGAAAGGGTACCGAGGTTCTGCCGGAAAGAATTGAGAAAGGCGTCAAGCCGTTTCATCTTTTGTCTTCGCGCGAGAACGGTCATCAACCGCCCCCGCAGACCTTCCACAATCTGGGAAAGCTCCCAATTCCCCAGATGGGCGGTCAAAAGAATGAGTCCCTCTCCCGACTCGTAGCGTTTGATGTAATCTTCGTAACCGCGAGTCTGGACCAAACGTTCCAAGTCTTCCGGAGTCAGTTTCGGCGACCGCAGGATCTCGACCGCCATCATCCCGAGGTGTTGGAATGAATTCTTGGTCCAACACTTTCGCTCCAGGGCCGAGCTCTCGGGAAAGGCCGCCTTGAGATTGGTGTAGACGACCCGCCTTCTTGGGATCAGGCAATAGGCCCATCCCCCAAGAATCCGGCCCACCGCCAGACCCCGCTCAAGCGAGAGGCGCTGGAAAACCACCGTCAGGAGACGAAGCAGCCAATACCCGGCCCAATCGAGAAAAAGATCCAACATAGAGAATTAACGCACTCCCAGGAGACGAAAAACGCGGTCGGTCAGGACCTCTTCACCGGTCCTGATTTGAACCCGGGCAGCAAGGACCAGGGGATTCAGAATATCCGTAATTTCCTGGGGGGCCCGATAAAAATCCTTTTCCGTCGTGATGATCTCGTCCACTTCGGCTTTCTGGCTCACTTCGCGGATTTCCTGCAGTTCGTCCTTGGAGAAGCGGTGGTGGTCGCAGAATTCGAAGTTTCTGACCGGCTTGATCCCGAGGCGGCTGAGAAGGAGCTGAAACGAACGGGGGCTTCCGATCGCAGAAAAGGTTGCCACCCGGCGATTCCCGAGCCGGTCCAATCCAACACGGCTTCCTTGCTTTGCGCGGTAAAAGAAGAGAGGCTCCAGATAAGTCTCCACGAGGAACGCATTCGGAGCGAAACGCTTGATCTCCTCGCGAACCTTGTCAAGTTCCTTGGCCTCCAGCAAGTTTACGTGCGTGAGAACAATGACCGCCGCGCGCTTCAGGGTCTCGCGGGGCTCCCGAAGGATTCCGCGCGGGAAAAGCTTCCCGTTCCCAAAGGGATTGAGAACATTGATCGTAACAATTTCGATGTCCCGCATGATTTTCAAATGTTGAAAACCGTCGTCGAGAATGGCCACGTCGATCCGTTCACGCCGGCTCATTCCCCTCGCCACCTTGTACCTTTCCTTCCCCACGCCGACCCGCACTCCGGGAATTCGGGCACGAAGCTGCTCGACTTCGTCCAGGCCGTACCCGCGCGTGAGAACGAGGGGCGTTCTTCCCCGCTCGACCACCCGCCGGACGAGGTACTCCACAAGCGGTGTCTTCCCGGTCCCTCCCCAAGTGAGGTTTCCCACACTGATCACCGGAAAAGGAAGCCTTTTTCTTGGAAGCACCCCTTTTTCGTAGAGGACTCTCCAAAAAGCCACTCCCGCCCCGTAGAGGTAACTCAAACTGCTCAACACCGGGCCCAACACCTTCGAGCCCACTCCTTGTTCGTGATTTTCCGCAATCAAACGAAAATAATCCTTCACTGATTTCACCTGAGACTCCTCTCAATCCAGTTTAGATTTCGTTCCGTAGCCCCCTGAAGCTTGCTCAAAACTTCATAGGCTCGATTTCCGAGATAGCGCCTTTCATGATCACTTCCGAGAATCCTTTTCAATGCGAAGACCAGCTCGTCCTCACCTTTCACCCGAAGACTTCCCCCTTCTTCGTCGAGCTTCCGGTAAATTTCGTGGAAGTTCGAGACCCAGGGCCCGTGAAGAATGGCCCGCCGATGGCAGGCCGGCTCGATCGGACTTTGGCCACCGTGGCGAACAAAACTCCCTCCCATCACCACCGCGTCGGCCATTGCGTAAAGCTTGCGAAGTTCTCCAAGACGATCGAGGATCAGCACTTCGAAAGGAGAGGAATTTCTCTCTTCGCTTGCGAGCACCGTTTGGAATCCTTCCCGGTTCACTTCTTCCGAAACCTTGGGTGCCCTCTCAATGTGCCGCGGGGCCAAGAGGAGCTTCAAGGAAGGATTTCCTTCGCGGAGTCGCCGAAAAGCCCGAAGGAGAATCGTCTCCTCTCCTTCGTGCGTGCTCCCGCCGATCAAAATCTGATCCGAGCGAGAAAATCCCCACTCCTCGTGAAGGGACGATCCTTCCCTCTTCCCGTCCCCATTGAAATCAAAGGCGTCGAGCTTCATATTTCCGGTGACTTGGATCTTGCCAGGATCGACGCCTAGACCAACGAGCCGCTCCCGGTCCAGTTCCGTTTGGACCAGAAAGAAGGCGATATTTTCAAGAATCGGTCTAAAAATTCCTGAGAAGCGGCGGAATCCTTTGAACGAACGTTCAGAAATCCTGCCATTAATAACCCCAACGGGAACTTTGCAACTCTTAGCCTCTTTAATCACATTCGGCCAAATTTCAGTTTCCATCAAAAGAAGTAGTTCGGGTCTTAACGCTTTAAAAAAACGCCGAACGGCAAACCTAAAATCAAGAGGAAAGTAAAGGACCTGAAGCCTTTCGTTTTCCCACTTCTTTGCAAGACTCTGTCCGGTCGGAGTCACGGTGGTTAATACGATTCGAACGTCGGGCCGTCGTTCTAGAAGTAAGTGAATGAATTTTTCGACCGCCAACACTTCTCCGACGCTCACGCCGTGCACCCAAATGGTACGCGTTCCTTGGGTGCCCGAAATAAGCTTCTTCGGAAGAATCCCAAAGCGCTCTCTCAAAAGCCTGCCGCGGTCCTCCGCCTGTCCAAGTCTCGCCACAAAATGCGGAAGGGAAATAATTCCAAAAACCAAAAAGCCAAGGTCGTAAAGCCAGCTCACGAGTCGCCCTTCTTTCCGGCCCGCGGGTGGGCCTGACTGTAAGCTTCCTGAAGGCGACGGGTGGTCACGTGGGTGTAGATCTGAGTCGTGGAAAGATTCGCGTGGCCCAAAAGTTCCTGGACACTTCGAAGGTCGGCTCCCCGATCGAGCATATGCGTCGCAAAGGTGTGGCGGAGGGTGTGGGGGGAAATTCCCTGTTTCAGGCAAACCCGCTTGGCGTATTTCAGGATCACCCGCCGAATGCTCCGGTCCGTGAGCCGGTTCCCGGAGCGGTTGAGAAAAAGGGGCGAGGAAACGCCGTCCCCTTTTTGGCGGAAGGGCTGCGGAATCGACTCCAGGTAATCCCGGAGAGCGTGGAGCGCCTTTTCACCAATCGGGACAATCCTTTCCTTTTTTCCTTTGCCCCGGACTTTCAAAAATCCCGACAACACGTCCACGTCGGCGCGGTTGAGGCCCACGAGCTCGCTCACGCGCACTCCCGCACTGTAAAGCGTTTCGAGAATCGAACGGTCGCGCTTTTCCTCCCAAGTTTTTCCGGTCGGGGCCTCCAATAGATTCGTCACTTCACTCAAATCGAGAAACTGAGGGAGTTTTTTCTCCCGCTTCGGAGCACTGACCCCGAGGACCGGATTCGTCTTGAGGTGATTTTCTCTCGCCAAATATTTAAAGAAGGAGCGGAGGGCGGCCAATTTCCGCGCCAGGGTGGCCCGGGAGTGTCCCCGGGACTTCAGGTGGGCCAGGAATCCGCGAATCGCGAGCGGGTCCACTCCGGCAAGGGGCTTGCCGTCGAGAAATGCGAAGAATTCACGGAGGTCGACCCCGTAATTTCGGATCGTATGAGGCGAGGCGCTTCGGGCGCCTTCCAAGTAATTAAAGAAATCGCGTACGTGCGGGTCCAACCAACTTCTCCTTATTCAACCCCTTCTTCTTCGAGGTCGGCTTTAGGCGGCTTTTCGTCTTCGGGGAGGGGCTTCTCCATATCTCTGGGGAGCTTTCGCGTGACGTAGGTGCATTTCGGGTAGTTGGAACAGCCGTAGAATCGTTGGCGCTTTTTCGACTGACGCTTTACGAGGTCTCCGCCGCAGTCCGGCTGGGGACACCGGAAACCTGTGGGAAGGGACTTCGTGTAGCGGCACTCCGGAAAGCCGGAACAGGCGAGGAACTGACCGAAACGGCCCCAGCGAATCACCATTTGCTTTCCGCAAACGTCGCACACTTCGTCCGTCGGCACCGCTTCGCGCCGGACGTTGCGCATTTCGACTCTCGCCTGCTCAAGGTACTGAGAAAATGGGCCGTGAAAATCTTCCAGGACCCGGTGCCACTCGAGCTCCCCTTCTTCAATCTTGTCGAGCTCTTCTTCCATCTGCGCCGTAAATTCAAAATCCATGATCTTGGGGAAATGCTTCACGAGGAGATCAACGACAATCTCCCCGAGTTCTGAGGGGACGAGCGCTCCCCCTTTTCTTTCCACGTAGCTTCGGTCCAAAAGGACATAAATCGTCGGCGCGTACGTGCTCGGCCGGCCGATCCCATTTTCTTCCAAGGTTCTCACGAGGCTTGCGTCGTTATAGCGGGCGGGTGGTTTTGTAAAATGCTGACTCGGAAGGAGCTCGTGAAGCCGGAGCGCCTCGCCCTGCTCCAACACCGGAAGCTCCTGACTCTCCTCATCCTCCTCTTCCTCTTTCTCTTCTCCCTCCTTCGGGGGCTTGGCCGGTGTTTCGTAGACCACGTCAAAACCGGGAAAGAGGTTCCGTTTCCCGCTCGCCCTGAAAAAGTAATTCTCTCCCGCCGCCACCGTCACGGAGGTCTGCTCGTCAATTGCCGGAACCATCTGCGAAGCGACAAATTTTTTCCAGATCAGTTCATAAAGCCGGAATTCGTCCTCTCCTAAGAACGATTTCACTTTTTCGGGAGTCCGGTAAACGGAAGAGGGCCGGACCGCTTCGTGGGCTTCCTGAGCCCCTTTTTTCGATTTATAAACCGGGGGGGCCTCGGGAAGATATTTCGGACCGAACTTTTCATGAATCCATTTCGCCGCTTCGGTTTTGGCGGAGGCTGCCACGTTCACCGAATCGGTTCGCATATAGGTAATGAGACCGACCGTTTCTCCCTGTTCGAGCTCCACGCCTTCGTAAAGCATCTGGGCAAACTTCATCGTCTTCGCGGCGGTGAAGCCGAGGCGGGTATAAGCCTCTTGTTGGAGACGGCTTGTGTTGTAAGGGGCCTGAGGCTTTCGTTGTCTTTCCTTCTTTTCGACCTTGAGGACTTGGAAAGGAAGCTTCTCGAGGTTAGCGCGAAGCTCTTCCGCTTCTTTTTGGTTCCCAATCTCCACCTTGGTCTCCCCGATCTTGTCGAGCCTCGCCAGAAACGGCTTCGCCTCCGCTCCTCCCTTTTCCGAAGAGAGGCGCGCCCGGATCTGCCAGTATTCTTTCGGAACGAAGTGACGGACCTCCCGCTCCCGCTCGACCAAGAGACGAAGCGCCACCGACTGCACCCGCCCGGCACTTAGTCCTTTCCCCACGTTTCTCCAAAGAAGAGGGCTCAACTCGTAACCGACAATTCGATCGAGAATCCGCCGCGCCTGCTGGGCGTTGACGAGGTGGGTGTCGATTTCTCTCGGGTGACGAAACGCTTCGCGGACCGCTTCGGCCGTGATTTCGTTGAAGGTGACGCGGTGGATTTTTCCCTCGGCTACTTCGCTCAGAATCGCCGCGAGGTGCCAGCTGATCGCCTCCCCTTCGCGGTCCGGGTCCGGGGCGAGATAAATTCCTTCTTTTCCCTTGGCGGTCTTCTTCAGGTGAGAAACGGTTTTCTTCGCCTTGGTCATGATGATGTAATGCGGTTCGAACTTATTTTGGACGTCGACCCCCATTTTGCTTTTGGGGAGGTCCCGGACGTGGCCCATTGAGGCTTCAATCTGGTAGTCCGGGCCGAGGAGCTTGTGGAGGGTTTTTGCCTTGGTCGGAGACTCGACAATGACCAGGTTCTTGGGACCGTCTTTGGAAGCCCCGGCACCCCCGCCGACGAAATGAACGATTTCGATCTGGTCCCCTTCGGCCAAGGCGACCGCCCCCAGGCGGTCCCGAGACACCACCTCCCGATTCCTCTCCAAGACCACCGACTTCGGGTCAATCTGGAGGGAGGTGAGGAGCTGCGCGAGGGTTAAGGGGGAGTCGACTTTTTGGGTTTCCCCATTGATCTGGAGCTGAATCGTCCGGGTTGTCATTTCGGGCATTGTATTTAAATTGACGGAGCTTGTAAAGGAAACTTTATCGGACGCTTTGAAGGGTAGGCTTAGCCTTAGAAACTAAAGGGGTTAGGAGATATCTTCCCAGCGATGCTCTGACTCTCCCCTCGGGTGGTGGGGCTTGGTTGAGGGGTAATGGGGGAGCTTAAAAAGGCTTTCCAAGTGGTGAATCTGGGATTCTTGAATCACTTCTTTCTCGATCTTCTTGATCATCCGCTTTAAGACTCCAATCCTCATTTCCAGCTTCTCCACGCAGATTGCCGTCACAAGGCGGGTTAGAAGATTCACGTGAACCTCGATATCCTGGAGTCTCTCCGAAGCGTCCTGGGCCTGCTCCCAAAGCTTATCGAGGTGCTTTTTAAGGTACTCCATATCATGCCGAAGCATCGGGTCTTCCCCCTCGTGGCGCTTCTTTTTAGGCATCTAGCTTTCCGCCTCCTCTGGTATTTTAACACAAAAGGGGCCAGGTCCCTTTTGGGGGACCTGGCCCCTCGTGCGTAACTCTAAATTTAAGGCTCAGTTAGGCTTCGACCACCCGCGTCTTGGCCCAGCCGTCGGCGACCCGCGCCCCTTTGGTCACAATGGCGATGATCTCCACGATGTAGCCCACGACCAGAACAAAGGGGATGATCAGGAGGATATTGCGGATAAACGCCTGTCCGATGGAAACTTTGTCTCCGGTAAGGCTGACGAGCTTGGTCCCCACCATTTTCCGTCCGGGAGAGAAGACCGCGTCACGGAAAATCATCCAGCCGATATTCAGCAGGATCAAAATAATGTTCCGCAGCCCCTCCGGCGCGCTGAGAAGCAGAAGCCCCGCAACAACTCCTAAGAGAATGGGAACGAGAATCAGGTCGATCACACCGGCCGCGAAACGCTTCCCTTTCGACGCCACCGCCCGCTCGCTCGGTCCCCCTACGATTGATTCTGGAGAATAGTCTGCCATTTAGGGTCTCCTTTCCTTTTGGAATGGGTTCGTCTGCCGCTCGTTGATCGGCATAAGTTCGTTTTGCCTTAAGTATATACCGCTGCTGCCCTTAATTCAAACTTTTTCCTCAGGCCCCGCCGCCGGATTTCATCGGGAGTTCATAGCGTCCGTCAAAGCGCTTTCGGATCGCGCCTCTCAGTTCGAGCCGGGTGACGAAAGCCGCGGTGAGAGAAACCGGACCCTGGCTCATTCTCGCCAGTTCGTCGAAAGAGAGAGGGCCCCGGCCGAAGAAAGACAAGTACCGGTCCTCAGCTTCGTCAAAGGTCGGAGAGGGCTGGGGGCCGTTAGGGCGCGCCTCGAAAACATTTTGCGCAAGCGGCCAAAGCTGGGGCGCCAGTGCCTGCAAGACCTCGTCTGCAGATTCCACAAGCGCCGCCCCCTCTTTAATGAGTCGGTGCGTCCCTCTGGACTGCAGCTGATCGACCCTTCCGGGAAGCGCAAAAACCTCCCGCCCCTCGTCCGCCGCCAGGCGCGCCGTAATGAGCGAACCGCTTCGTGAGTGGGCTTCCACGACAAGCGCTCCGAGCGACAAGCCGGCAATGATCCGGTTCCGCTTCGGAAAATTCTCCGCCAAGGGGGCGGTTCCCAAGGCAAACTCACTCACGAGAGCCCCCCTCTCCGAAATTTCTTCGTAAAGCCCCTCGTGCTCTTTGGGATAAATGACGTCCAGGCCTGAACCGAGCACCGCTATGGTCCTTCCGTAGGAAACGGTAAGAGCCCCTTCGTGACTTGCCCGGTCGATTCCCCGAGCAAAGCCCGAAACGATCGTGAGGCCCCACTGCGCCAATTTCGAAGCGAAACGTTTTGCCTGATCCTGCCCGTAAAGGCTCGGGTGGCGGGATCCGACGAGCGCCACGGCCGCCTGGTCCGATTCAAGAATTTCTCCGCGAACGTAAAGGATGAAGGGCGGATCCGAAGACTCTTTAAGAAGAAAGGGGTAGTGAGGATTTCCGTAAGGAAGGAGCTCGATTCCAAGCTCTTCGGCCTTTGAAATTTCCTTCTCCGGATCAAAGACGCGGCGGGTCGCCTCAAGCGCCTCTTTCCACGAATCTTTTCCTTCCACCTGAATTCGCTCGAGAATCTCCGCGGGGCTTCTCCCTGCTTCAAAATCCTCCCGAAGCCCCGTCATCCGAATCCCTGGCGTGCGGCTAAGGAGAATAAGCGCTCTTAAGTCTTCACGAGACGGCGTCAACATTGGCGGGAATTATACACCGAGGTTTGTTTTTAATAAATCATTTTTAATATTTACTTTTACTAATCTAGACTATTCCGTCATTGCGAGGACCCGCCACGTTCTTTGGCGGGGACGAAGCAATCTCTAGGAACGGCAGATTGCTTCGCTCCTTCGGAGCTCGCAATGACAGTCGGGCAGGAAGACGATTACGCGGAGCGGGCGACAGCGAAGCGGGCGAGGTAGTCTTGGGCGAGGCTGCGGAGCAGCCCCCCCACGAGGATAAAAAATCCGTCCTGATCTCTCCCGATTCCGGGGAGATTTCCATCCGAATCAAGAAGGAGCCGGGCGGCAACGGCCAATCCGCTTTCTCCCCCAACATACCGGAAGAACTTGATCTTCTGCGCGTGAGCGCCAAATTGGCCTCTCAACCCCGCGGAATCCTCCTTCGAAAGGTGGGCTGTCCGTCCCATGAATTTACTTCCGACGAGGCGAAGCGCCCCTTCGGCTGAAGAGGGTGTGATAAGGACATTATCCAAGCCTTTGAACAGTGCGAGACCCTCGCCGGCGGGATCGGCATCATAAATCGCAATTCTCGTATTGGCCACTTGGGAGGCTAAGATTCGAAGTTCCGAGCGCTGGGCCTCGGAGAAACTTTGCGTGAGATCCTTGTAACTCACCAGGAAGAGAGCGGGGTGCTTCGCGCGGTCCATTTCTTCCTTCACGTCGAAATTGAGCGAAACAACTTTCTCTTTGATAACCTGTCGTATTTCGGAACGACGCACGCGGGAGAGGAAAGACCGGGCTTGCTCGGCAGCCGCCTCGGGACGGGTGTAATTCCCCCGGCCGATTCCTGATCTTCCTTGAGCACGTTCCAATTCACCGATATGGGTCCTTGCCTCCACCTGAATCTTTGGGGAAACCCCTCGAACTTTCTCCACCTGCTTCAGTTGGTTGAGAAGCTCTGAAGACGTGGAATCATCTCCTCGCCTCACCTCCGATCGTCCAGTTGAGCGAATCTGGGCGAGAGCCTGAACCGCGGCGATTTGCACCGGCTCGGGCTGATTCTGCCCTGTTAAGGCCGTATTAAGAATCGCCTCGGCAGCGCGCGGTTGAAACTGGCTGATCGCATTCACAAGTGAAATTTTGAGCTCATCCCCCACCCACGGATCCTTCAACAGGGCGGGGGCGATCGCCATTAGAATCTGCCCTGTCGGGAATCGCGTCTGGAGGCGATTGTCCTTGCGAAGTTCAATGAGGGTCGGTGCGAGCGCGATCAGCTCGGTTTGATGGAGCCGGGCGATCACATTTCTGGCCGCAAATGCCTCCGCCCAAGATCCGGTTTTCAAATCATCCACGAGTTTCTCTAGATATTGCGGTGTTACTTCGATACTTTCTACAACCAGGCGCTCTTCGCTCGTCCGCACCTCGGCGCGGGCTCGGGGCAAGGCGCGGCGGAGTCGGGCGAGCTGAGCCTTGAGCACTTTCCTTTTCGCGGTTGTCTGTCCGGCCAATCGGCGCGCGAAGCGCGGAGAGTAGGCAGTCTGACCCTTTCCTTCACGGGCTTTTCGTAGGGACTCGCGCGTTTGGTCGGTTTGCTTAAGTGCCCCCTCAACCGCCTGAATTCGATTCCTGATTAGCCGGGTCATAGTCCCGGGCAAACGTTGGGAAAGTCTTCGGAGTTCCGCATTGAGCCGTTTTTGCTTCGCCTCGGCTTCCCGGCGAAGCGCTTCCGCAGATTCGAGCGAATAAGCCCCTGAGGACGTCCCTTTTTCGGCAGCGTTGACCGCTTCAAGCGCTCCGCCCGCTCTCGCAAGTTCGTCTTCAATCTCACGCATTCTTGCTTTGACCAACCGGTCTGCCACGTTCCGCATTTCAGAGCGGAGGTTGCCGAGAACGAGCATAATCGTTCCCGGAGTGTTAACGGGTGTGGTCGTGCGATCCTGGACAAAAGTAATCTCTTTAAACTGTGTCAGGTCGATTGGTAAATCGGTGTAAGGAACCGTGAAATAGGGTTTGGTAGGGTCAACGACCATACCCACGGCTTGATATCGGGCGTGATCACCGTTCTGATCGACAAGATCGACAATCGTTGCGTTGTGGGTAGTGCTCTGAAGCACAAATTTCGCTTCCGTAATCGGATTACCATTAGCGTCTTTTGTAATGTCTGACGTCTCAACAATGGCAGGGGTGGCGAAATCGTCACTGTGGGTCCAAGCCGCGACCCAGTCTTGGATAAGGGCCAACGTAAAATCCCAACGACGTCCTTGCCAGCCGAACTGAGGAAGCGTGGAATCGTCGGGCGTTACGACTGATGAGTTACCCGCGGGCGCTAGCGCGTCCATCTTGAGCTGCACGCCTGCCGAATTGAGCGGCAGAGAGGTCACTTGTCCTGTCGCTTGACCGACCAAGTCACCTATGAGAAGAAAATTCGTGTCCATACCGCCCATAAAAATAGAGTAGGCGTTGGTATAGTTTTCCCGCGCCAATCCGGAATCGATCGAAACCCGGATCTGTTTAAATTGTGGAACATTAATCGGCAGGATGCCCGTAAGATCGATCGTGTGAAGCTTGAGTTGATTCGTAATGTCCTTCAAGGTGTACCGGACACTTTCTCCACTCCAATCTTCGATATCGACATACAGCTTGTCTGAAAATGCGGGCGAAATTCCCTGAACTGCAAGGGTGATCTGCCCCGGCGGAACATTTCCTCCGGGCGCATAATTGATCGTCATGCCGCTGTGGCCCAACTGATTTCCTGGAAGGGTGGAGCTCCACTGAACTCCCGTGTTTTTAAACCCGAAGAGAGCTTGCGTGCTGAGGTCGCGTCGAACCACGGTGGTCGTACCCGGGCTTGTAAATTCACCCACCGTTGGCTTTGCCCCGCTCGTATTTGGAGGAAGAACGCTCACCCCTTGAAGCGGTGCGGTGGGGTTGAGAGGTGTTGACGCAATCTCCGCTACCGGCAATAATTTTGTATTCACATTGCCGAATACGATCGTGTAGGTCCCTGTCGGATTCGCCCCTGCAATCTGAGGATTTTGAATGAAAGAAATTGTGGCGATCTGAGTCAGATCAATTCCGGCAACGGTAAGGTCAAGGGTGTAGTAACCAACCGTCGAGACAATGCCCGTTACTTCGTAACGCGCAATGGCTCCTGAATTATCCTTGATTTCAATATAGCCTCTGTCGGCAAAAGCGGCGCTTTTCCCCCAGAGCGCGAAGGTCAGATTCGTTAGGGCGCTGAGATCAATCGTTTCTTCTGTGCCTTGAGTTTCTGAATTGTCAGCGATGAGGGACACGCCGCTAAAGGTAATCGGCCGCGACCCGGTCACATCGACACTCGCTTCGATCCCGGCTTCGCCGAAAGTGGAAATCGTAGAAAGGTCCCTGAAGATTTTCGTGCCCGTATTGCCGTCGTCCTGGAGAACCCCTGGCGTCACCCTCTTGTCTCCGCTTGTCTGCATTGTTCTGTACGGAAGCGGAGTCGCAGTTCCCGTAGCGGAAGGGCTCACGGTCTGCACCACCGGCAAAGCAGGCGCTGCATCGTCATCCTTCTTGCGGCTGCAGCCGAGGGCTCCCAACACTCCCCCGAACC
>Ga0247727_10000766_pt1 | contig 78488 bp, 69 predicted proteins | sample WisWelCaveWW1625_FD_202498 | JGI IMG/M metagenome (GOLD analysis project Ga0247727, IMG submission 202498) | Biofilm microbial communities from Wishing Well Cave, Virginia, United States - WW16-25 | ecosystem: Environmental > Aquatic > Deep subsurface > Groundwater > Cave microbial mat | place...
CCCGTGCGGGCGTCGTTGAACGAGAACAGGATGAGCACCGCCACGGGCAGGTACAGGAACCCGTACACCAACAGGGAGGTCGTCCCGAGGGCGAGCTTGCCCCAGACGGGTCCCCGCTCGTTCACGGTAGCTCGACCTCCTGGGTGCGACGGCCGACGACCCGCAGCCCGAGGAGCGTCAGTGCCGAGAAGAAGATCGCAAGGCCTGCGCCGAGCGGCCAATTGAACGACTCACCGAACTGGAGCTCGATCAGGTTCGCGATCATGTTGATCTTCCCGCCGCCCAAGAGCGCGGGCACGATGAACTGGCTCACCGAGAGCACGAACACCAACACGCACCCGGTGACGGTGCCCGCGCGGATCGAAGGCAGGAACACCCGGCGGAAGGTCTGGGCGGGGTTCGCCCCCAGGTCGCGGCCGGCCTCCAGCAGGTGCGGGTCGACGCGCGCCACGGCGGCGTACACGGGCAGGATCATGAATGGGAGCGCGGTGTAGATCAGGCCGAGGATGACGGCCTTCGGCGTGCTGAGGAAGATGATCGTGTCGCCGAAGAGCCGCTCGATGACTCCGTTGAGCACCCCCGTGGTCGACAGCAGGGATCGGAGCGCGTAGGTGCGCACGAGCATGCTCGTCCAGAACGGGATCATGATCGCGACCAGCAGCGCGTAGCGCGCTGTCGTGCTCCGCCGCGCGTGGATGAACACGGCGACCGGCAACGCCAGCGCGAGGCACACCCCCGTCGCGATGCCGGCCCACACCACCGATCGGACCAGTACGGTGACGTAGTCGTTGTAGAGAGCGGCTCGCACGTCGGGGGCGACCAGGGCGCGATAGGTGTCGAGCGAGAAGTCCCACCGCACGCCCCCGCCCAACTTCGGCGACAGGAACGAGTAGAGCAGGATCAGCAGCCCAGGGATGACGTAGGTCAGCGTGATGAGCGCGGTCCCCGGACCCATGAGGAGCGCTGCGCGGCGGGGCGGCCGATCCGCGCTCGCCCGCCCCACCGGCCAGGATCCTTCCGATCAGCCGGCAGCCACGAGGGACTCCCAGGTCTCCGCGAAGATCGCGTGCTCCTCCCCGCGCACCTGGAAGGTCAACCGCTCACGGACCTCGTCGTCGATCGCGATGCCCCCCTCGTCGATGATGGTGTGGTAGTCCTCGCTGAGGAGCGGCTCGACCTCGAGGTTGGGCGTGAACCCGAGCGTGTACTCGGTGATCAGCGCACCGATGTCGGGCTCGAGCATGAAGTTGATGAACACCTCTGCCGTGTACGGGTCGGGCGCGTCGGCGGGGATCACGAAGTTGTCCTGCCAGATCGTGCCGCCCTCCTTCGGGATCACGTAGGCGACGTCGGGGTTGTCCAGTCGGGCGATGCCCGCGGCGAACCCCCAGGACTCGGCGAGCAGGATGTCGCCGCTGGCCAGGTTCCCGATGTAGTTGGAGGAATCGAAGCCCGTGACGCACTCGCGCACGTTCAGCAGCAGGTCGAGCGCCTCTTCGTGGGCGGCGGGATCGGTCTCGTTCCAGTCGTAACCGAGGTAGACGAGCGCGGCACCGATGACCTCGCGCTGGTCCTCGAGCAGGGACGAGCGGTCGCAGTGCTCGTTCTGGTCGAACAGGACGGCCCAGCTATCGGGCGGCGTCTCGAACTCGCTCGCGTTGTACGCCAGCCCGGTCGTCGAGTACTGGTACGGCAACGAGTACGTGTTGTCCGGGTCGTAGTAGAGGCCCATCTGGTTCGGGTCGACGTTCGCGACGTTGGGGATGTTCGCCATGTCGAGGGGCCGCAGGAGATCCTCGCTGATCAGGATCTGTACCGCGTAGTCGGTGGGGATCAGCAGGCTGTAGCCCGAGTCGCCCGCCTGGATCTTGGCGACCGCCTCCTCGTTCGAGGTGTACGTGTCCATCGTGATCGCGACGCCACACTCCTCCTCGAACGCCTTCAGCACGGCCTCGTCGATGTACTCGGCCCAGTTATAGAAGTTCAGGCTGTCGCTCAGACGCTCGGGGTCGCCGCAGCGGCCGACGACCGGTTCGGTCCCCCCGGTCGTGGTCGTGGTCCCGGTAGGGGCCGCCGTCGTGGCGTCTCCGCCGCAGGCGGCCAAAAGCATCGTGGCCGCGAGCAGGACCGCTGGTCCGCGTCCTGATCCGTGGCTCGACCTCGTTGCGGATACAGCGCGCATAGCGGCCTCCCTCGTCGGATCCGGGAGCCCGGACCCCTCCGATCAACCAAGGGCGGATGATAGCAGCCATTCTCGCCTCGCAGGAGCGCCTCTCGCTGGGTGAGATGTGTGGTCTTCTCGTCTCGCGAGATCCGGTTGGGCCAGATGAGAAGACGGACCTAGACTCGGAGGATCCTGAGGCGCCGACGCGTCTCCATCGATCCGACGGAGGACCGTACATGACCTACGGCGTCGAGGAGTACGAACGCAGGACTCCGGAGGGCAAGGCGGCCTGGGAGCGAGCAGCGAAACTGATCCCCGGGGGGGTTGGCAGCGCGATCCAATTCAAGCCGCCGTATCCGCTCTACATCGGCGACTCGAAGGGCTCGCGCGTCTGGGACCTGGACGGCAACGAGTACATCGACTACTCGCTCTGCTACGCGGCCATGGTCGCGGGCCACGCGAACCCGATCATCGTCGAGGCGATCGAGAAGCAGGCTCATCACGGCACGTTGTACGGCATGCCCACGACGCTCGCCGGTGACCTCGCCGAGGAGATCGTCCGCCGCTACGCCGGCGTGATCGAGATGGTCCGGTTCACGCAATCCGGCGTGGAGGCCACGCAGACTGCGATCCGCCTGGCGCGTGCGGCGACCGGCCGCAAGACCATCGTGAAGATCGAGGGCCAGTACCACGGCGGGACCGACCACCTGCTCGTCTCGATCGGCGGCGCGCCCGCCGAGAAGGCCGGGCCCGACGAGCACCCGAACGCGACCGCCGACTCCGCGGGCCTCTTGCCCGCTTCCACCGAGTACACGGCCGTCGTCTCGTTCAACGACATCGAGATGATGAAGCGCGCGTTCGAGGAGCACGACGGCGACGTCGCGGGCGTGATCATCGAGCCCGCGATGACGAACGGCGGCGTGATCCCGCCGCTCCCCGGTTACCTGGAGGCCGTCCGCGACCTGTGCACGGCCAAGGGCGCGGTCATGATCATGGACGAGGTCAAGCTCGGCTGCCGGATCGCCCCCGGCGGCGCCACCGAGCACTGGGGTGTGAAGGGCGACCTCGTCACCCTCGCGAAGGCGATCGGCGGCGGCGTGCCCGTCGGCGCGTTCGGCGGCAGGCGCGAGCTGATGGAGCAGGTCACGCCGCTCGGTCCGATGGTCCACTTCGGCACGTACAACGCGAACCCGCTCGGCATGGCGGCTGGTCTCGCGTGCCTCACGAAGGTGATGACCGACGACACCTATAAGGAGATGTCGCGCCTCACGACGCGGATGGCCGACGGGATGCGGCAGGTCTTCGCCGAGAACGGCGTGACCGCCCACGTCACCCAGGTGAACACGCTCGGCGGGTTGTTCTTCGGGTTGGACGAGCAGCCGAACAACTTCCGCGAAGCCGCGAAGAACGACGCGGCGCGCTGGGACGACTACTGGTTCGGCATGCTGAACCGCGGCGTGATCCCGATGGGCTCGGCATGGTTCGAGGAGTTCTCGATGTCGGCCCAGCACACCGACGAAGACGTGGACCGCACCCTGGAGGTCTTCGAAGACTGCATCCGGGCGATCACCGACTGATTCGGCCGGTGGCTCGCGCTAGCTCTCCCAGTCCTGCGTACCTCACGCTGATGCCCGGGAGGAGTTGGCGCTCGAACGAGCGCTCGACGTCGGAGGCGATGACGAGGTTCGCGCCCCCCGGGTAGGCGCGACGGAAGGCCTTCAGTCCCGACAGGTTCTCGCGTCCGTCGACTCGCCACTTGCACTCGATCGCGGTCGGATGCGTGCCGGGACGAACGAGAACGAAGTCGACCTCCTGGTGTTTGGTCGAGCGCCAGTAGCGGATCTCTCCGACGCCGGTGATCGCGTGTAGCTCGTTCAGCACGTAGTGCTCCCACAAGCTTCCCATGTCGTCGTTGCGGAGTTCCACCCATCCCCGCATCGCCCGGACGAAGGCGGTGTCGAATCCATAGACCTTCGGCGCCCGGATGAGTTCGGTCGACCGCCGAGTGGAGAACGGCCGGATCACATGGGCGACCTTCGTGATCTCGAGGGTCGACAGATAGTTCGAGACGGTCGGCCGGCTCACCCCGGCGGGGCCGGCGAATGCGGTCGCCTCGAAGATCCCGCCACTTCGTGCCAATACGAGCTCCACGAACCGTGTGAAGGACGAGCGCCTCTCAAGCCGGAAGAGCTCCTGGATGTCCTTCGCCCAGTACGACTCGAGCCACTCCTGTACTTCGTGTTCGGTGACCTCGCCCAAGAAGAAGCCCGGGAGGCCGCCACGCGTCAACCGCTGAGTTAGGGAACCGTCGGCGCTGGTTCGATCCGCTTCGTTCATCGGCGTAAGCCACACGTCTTCTTTGCGTCCGGTCAGTGCGTCGCGGAACTTCGCGGTCGCATGAAGTGTTGATGAGCCGGTGGCGAGGACGCGTACGTTCGGGAAGTGATCGGCCGCGATCTTGAGCAACTCCGACGGGTTCGCCAGGCGGTGGACTTCGTCGAGCACCACGCGCCGGCCTTCCATCGATCTCAGGAATGCCTCGGGATCTGCCAGGACTCGCCTGGCGCTCGGGAGCTCACAGTCGAGGTACTCGATGGCAGGCAGCGAACCGACAAGGACGGTCTTGCCTGCTCGTCGGACGCCGACGAGCCACACGATGGTCCTGCGCTCCCACGCGGCTTCGATCCTCCGGGTCCAGAACACACGGTCGAACATGCAGTCAGGATTGCATAGTCTTCCCTGATGGGCAAGTCGGGTTGCGAATCCTGCCGACCTCCTCAGATCGGACCGGAGCGTTAGGCGTCCCACACGAGCGGCAGCCGGTAGGCCGCACGGTTCGCCCACCCGTGAACATCGGGCTCTTGCTCCGGATCGAGATGGAGGTTCGGCAACCGCGCGAACATCTCTTCGAGCATGATCTGTGAGAGCACGCGGGCCACGTAGTGACCGATGCAGAAGTGGATCCCGTAGCCGAAGGCCATGTGTGGCTGTGCCGGGCGGTCCAGGTCGTAGACGTCCGGATCGTGCCAGCGCGCGGGGTCGCGGTTGGCCGAGCCGATCACCAACGAGACCTCTGTCCCCGCCGGGAACAGCAGCCCGCCGAGCATCGCATCGGTCGTGGTGCGCTTCTCGGTCATGCCGAACGGCGGCAGCCAGCGCAGGCCCTCGTCGACGGCGCGGAGCGACCACGCGGCGGGATCGTGCGCCACACGCGCGGCGTGATCGGGCCGGTCCAGGAGGCCGAGCAACGTGTTCGCGGCGCCGTGCGCCGGCTCCTGGATCCCGCCGACGATCATGACGCCCACGCTGCCGATCAGGTCCTCGACGGTGCGGGCCTGACCCTCGGGCATCCCGTCGCGCAACATGTGCGACAAAGCGCTGTCGTCGGGGTCATCGATCAGTGCCGGGACGCGCTCCTCCAGGTAGGCGCGGACCTCCGCTTTCACGACGCGCCCTCGCTCGGCGACATCGGGGTCGCGCCCGAAGTCCACGAGGTAGGCGGCGTAACCTCGGAACCACCGGCCGAGCGTGGCGTCGTCCACGTCGATGAAGCCGAGGACGTCGCCGATAGCCCGGAGGCTGATCGGCTCCAAGAGGTCCTCGGACACCTCGGCGCCACCTCGCGGGGCGATGGCGTCCACGAAGCGGACCGCCGTATGCCGCAGGAGCTGATCTTGATACCGCTTGACACCGCTCGGGCGGAAAGGAGCGTTCATCGAGTTGCGCAGCGTGCGATGCGCGACGCCGCTCAGGCTCATGACGTTCGGGTCGCCGTAGACCGTGGCGAACGGATGCTGGGTCGGCCCGAAGACATCGTCGTTCGAGCCCGCTTCGTCGCAGAGGTCCCAGGTGGTCACGAGGACCCGGCCGGTCTCGGGCACGGAGGCGATCGGCAGCTCCTGACGCATCCAGCGGTAGATGGGGTACGGATCGACCTCCAGCTCGTCGAGCCCGACGTCGAGGACCACGTCGGTCGCGGTCGAACCACCGCCCGTGCGGCGGACCCGGTCGCGCAGCGGAACGCTCGTGGGGCTCGCCATCATCGAAGCGCCATCATCGAAGCGTCATCATCGAAGCGCCATCGTGCAGCGCGCCCCGAGTGGCTGCAACCCCTTCTCGCTCGGCGGGAGACGCTTTGCTCGTGTGAGACCCGAAGCCTAGATTCCCGGGGATGAAGAGGCCGGTCGCCGACGACGTCACCGTCGAGGACCTCGAACGCGACCCGTATCCGACCTACTCGCGGCTCCGCCGCGAAGCGCCTGTCTGCTGGGTGCCGGCGGTCGGCCTGTGGTTCATCACGCGTTGGGCCGACGTGATGGCCGCGGGTGAGGACACCTCGCGCTTCCCCGCGTCCATGCCGGGCTCACCGCTCGACCGCACGCTGGGCGGCACGAACGTCTTGACGATCGACGGTCCCGAGCACGGGCGCATGCGTGCTCCGATGGAGGCGACGCTTCGCCCGAAGCTCCTCGAGGCTAACGCACCGGCGACCGTGGAGCGGATCGCCGACTCATTGCTGGCCGAGCTTGCACCGCGCGGCGAGGCCGAGCTGATGTCGGCGTTCTGCGAGCCGTTCGCGGTGCTGACGCTGGCGGAGGTGATCGGTTTGCCCCCGGTGCCGGCCGCAACGCTCATGCGGTGGTTCCACCAGATCGCGGCCGGCACCTCTAACTACGAAGGCGATCCGGCGAAGCAGGCCGTAGCCGATACGACAAGCGCAGAGATCGATCGCACGTTGCGGCCGAGGTTCGCCGAGCTGCTGGAGCGGCCCGACGGCTCGATGATCTCGGACATGCTCCACGCGGAGACCGGCGACCTAGACGAACGGATGGGTGCGCTCATGCCGTCGTTGAAGCTCGCCTTGATCGGCGGGCTCCAGGAGCCCGCGCACGGGCTCGGGACCACGGTCGTCGGCCTGCTGGGCGATCCCGATCAACGCGTTGCGGTCCTGGACGATCCCCGCGGTCTGGCCAGGAAGGCCACCGAGGAAGGCATCCGATGGATCAGCCCGATCGGCACGCAGGGACGCGCGGCCGGGCCGGGCGTCAGCGTCGCAGGCGTCGAGATCCCCGAGGGCGAGGCCGTCGGGATCATGGTGCCATCGGCCAACCGTGACGGATCGGTGTTCGGGCCGACCGCCGATCGGTTCGACATGGCCCGGCCTCGCCACGCGCACGCGGCTTTCGGGTTCGGGTCGCACTTCTGCGTGGGGCATCACTTGGCGCGGATCCAGATGCGGACCGGGCTCTGGTCGCTGATCGAGCACCTGCCGGGACTCCGTCTCGACGAGGAGCAGCCACCCGTGTTCGGGGGTTGGGAGTACCGGGGCCCAGCCTCCATGTATGTGCGTTGGGGACCCGGGTCTCGTGGTCCATCATTGACTTAGCTCAGTTAGCTAAGTCATACTGACGATCCATGGCCACCTCCGAAGAGATCGCGCACCTCGATACCGTCAACGTGCATGAGGCCAAGACCCACCTCTCCCGCCTGCTCGAACGCGTCGAGCGCGGGGAAGAGGTGGTGATAGCGCGGGCCGGCACGCCGGTCGCGAGGCTCATCCCGATCGAGCCGAAGAAGACCCGCGGCATGTTGGGGAAGTACAAAGGCCAGATCTGGATGTCCGACGATTTCGATGAGCCGTTGCCATGGCAGGTCTTCCCAGGATTCCCGCTCGAGTGAGTCTCCTCCTCGACTCGCACGCGCTGCTTTGGCATCTCCTCGACGACGACGCGTTGCCGCAGAGGGTGAAGGATCGCTTGGAAGATCCAGCCGAACGGGTCGCGGTGAGCGTGGCGACCCAGTGGGAGCTCATGTTGAAGGCAGGGAGCGGCAAGCTGCGTCTGCCCGACGCCCCCGAGCGATTCCTGTTCGACGTCGTCGAGGAGGCAGGATTCCGGGTCCTCCACATCCAGCCGCGACATGCCCAGGCTCTGGCGGAGCTCCCACAGATCCACGATGACCCCTTCGACCGGATGCTGGTCGCACAAGCCCTCGTTGAAGACATGACGCTCGTGAGCGGCGATGAGGTCATGCGCCGATACCCGGTCGACACGCTCTGGTAGCTGGTCGCAGGCTCCTCGCACCCGGCCGGCGCCGGTGCGCTCGGCGTCGAGGGAGGCTACCCTTGAGCGCATCCACGGATCGGTGCGAGGGGGCGACGACGCATGGAACGCATCAGCCACTGGATCGGCGGGAAGGTCGTGCCCGGGGAGTCGGGCCGCACCGGCCCCGTCTTCAACCCGGCGACGGGCCAGCAGACGCACGAGGTCGACTTCGCCTCGGCCGAGGAGATGGACGCGGCCGTGCAGACCGCGAAGGAGGCGTTCGCGTCGTGGCGTTCGACGTCGTTGTCGAAGCGCGCGGACGTGTTCTTCCGGCTCCGCGAGCTGCTGGAACAGACGAAACCTGAGCTCGCGCGGATCGTGAGCGAGCAGCACGGGAAGGTCATCTCCGATGCGATGGGCGAGGTCCAGCGCGGTCTCGAGAACATCGAATACGCGACCGCCATCCCCAACCTGTTGAAGGGTGGGTTCTCCGAACAGGTCTCGACCGGCATCGACGTCTACTCGATCCGGCAGCCGCTCGGGGTGGTCGCGGGTATCACGCCGTTCAACTTCCCCGCCATGGTGCCCATGTGGATGTTCGCGAACGCCATCGCGTGCGGGAACACCTTCATCTTGAAGCCCTCGGAGAAAGATCCCGGTGCCTCGATGTTCGTGGCGCAGCTGCTGAAGGACGCCGGCGTACCCGACGGGGTCTTCAACATCGTGCATGGCGACAAGGTCGCGGTCGACGCGATCTTGCACCACCCCGATATCGCGGCGGTGTCGTTCGTGGGGTCCACCCCGATCGCCCGGTACATCTACACGACCGGCACTGCTAACGGGAAGCGCGTGCAGGCGCTCGGTGGCGCGAAGAACCACATGATCGTGTTGCCGGACGCCGACCTCGACATGGCGGCCGACGCCGCGGTGAGCGCGGGGTACGGCAGCGCGGGCGAGCGTTGCATGGCGGTGTCGATGGTGGTCGCGGTCGGTGACATCGGTGACGAGCTGGTCGCGAAGATCGCCGAGCGGCTGCCCAGCGTGAAGGTGGGGGCGGGCGACGAGCCTGGCGCCGAGATGGGGCCGCTCGTCACGCGCGAGCACCGCGACAAGGTGGCCGGCTACCTCGACAGCGGTGCCCAGCAGGGCGCGACGATCGTGCGTGACGGCCGCGAGGATCCCGTGTTCGAGCGCGACGGCTTCTTCTTGGGCGTGTCGCTCATCGACCACGTCACTCCGGACATGGACGCCTACCGCGACGAGATCTTCGGGCCCGTCTTGGGGGTGACGCGTGTGGCGACCTACGACGACGCGGTTCGCATGGTGAACGACAACCCCTACGGCAACGGTGTCGCACTGTTCACTCGCGACGGCGGCGCGGCGCGGCAGTTCCAGTTCGAGGTGAACGTCGGCATGGTGGGGGTCAACGTGCCCATCCCCGTGCCCGTCGCCTACTACTCGTTCGGCGGCTGGAAGGCGTCGCTGTTCGGCGACAACCATATGTATGGACCGGAGGGCGTGAACTTCTACACGAAAGGCAAGGTCGTGACCCAACGCTGGCCCGACCCGTCGACCTCGAGGGTCGACCTGGGGTTCCCACGCACCCGATGAGTACCCACGAGCTTCTCGAGAAGGAGGCGACGTCGTGGGCGCGGCTCGAGGCCGCGGTCGCGAACGTCGCCGACGGTCGTCGTGACGAGCCGGGTGTGGTGCCGGGCTGGTCGGTGAAGGATCTCTCGTGGCACTGCGGCTACTGGGCCGGGTACGTCGCCGAGGTGCTCGAGCGGCAGATCGCCGGCGAGCCGCCCGAGCCAGAGCGCGACGACGCGTACTGGGACGCTCGTAACGACGACGTCACCCAGGAGGCTCGCGTCTTGGACTGGGACCAGATCTGGGAACGCTCGGCGACCAACCGGGCGAGCGCGCGTGCGGCGCTCACGGCGCTCGGCGACGCGATCTCGGACGATTCGCTCGAGGACTTCACCGGCGAGACCTTCGAGCACTACGACGAGCACGCCGCCGAGATCGAAGCGTTCGCGGCGAGATGACCCTCGCTCGGGCCGGTCGCCGCGGCACGCTCGCACAACGAGCCAGACCGGAGGCTCCTTCTAGCGCGCCTGGTTCGTCAAACGCTTCAAGTTCCCCGCTGCGGTTCAGTCCGGTTGACGTGTGTGTGTGTGCGCGCGCGTATGCTCGAAGCCATGCGGGGCAGAGGTCGAACCCCGGTGGCGTTGCGAGTCACGGGGACCGTGGCATTCGGGGCTGCGCTTGGGTTGGGTGCTTATGCCGGCCTTCAGGTCGCCGAATCGCCACAGACCGAAGGAGTGGTCGCTCGCGCTGGTGTATCCGATACCGGCGGGGCCTGTGCTGAAGACGAGTCGCTCTTCTTCTCCATCGCATTCACGAACGCGGCTGAGGCAGGTCCCATGGATGAGGTAATCGCCCGTTCGATCGAGGAATCGTTCGGAAGACCGACATCTGCGGACCAGGTGCTCGGCAAGACCATGGTCGTCTCCGAGGATGCAGAAAGTGTCGTCGTTCACGTCGATGGCGTTGTCGAAGGCGGTCCGGTTCAGGTCCGACTCGTCAAGGTCGGAGCCAACTATGCACTCGATTCACTTCACCGATGCCAGCCTTCCGCGGAAGCCGGCGGATGAGCCGACCGGCGCGCTCCCGACACTTGATCGCCCCTCCAGCTCTCGTAGGCTTGTTGATCGGCCTACTCTTGGGTCTTGGAGGGACCAGCGTGCAGGGTCACACGCCGGTTTCTGACTACTAACGGCGTCATATGGGGAAGCCAAGCGCTTCCGAGGATCAACTTCAAATTCCACGACGAGTTTCCATCGGGTGCCTAGCGCAATCGCGTCCGTGACGCGGTCGACAACTGGAACGGCGTTCAGCCTTCTGTCTTCAAGTTCAACGAACTCGCCAACGACAACCCCCAAGACTTCAGCGTCCCAAGCTGCCCATCTGCGCCCTATGCCTTCGAGGAGAATGTGATCTACCTGCGAAACATCTCTGTCTACGGCATCAGCGTCGGCTGCGCAACTGGCGGGGGTACCAACCTCAAGTTCATGACGGTGTCCTTCGATTCGTCGCTCAACTGGAACACGGGCACTGACGACCCGACGACGAACGAGGTCGACGCGCAGCACGTCATAACCCATGAGCTCGGTCACTTCAGTGGCTTTGCGGGCGGGGTCATCGAGCATTTCTCGAGCAGCGTCGATTGTGATCGTTCGCCGCCGATCGACTATGGGTCGTAGCAGACCATGTGTAGCTCCGTCGATGTCATCGTTGGCACCGATGACGAGTTCGGACTGAAGTTCCGGCGCAGCCGCGAGACGCACGACACGCATACATTCAACAACGCGTACTGAGCGGGTTGGCGGTTACGCAAGCTGGGACTGACCCGCAAGCGTGTCCCCGCCCACTTCTCATCGAGCAAACGGCGCTGCTGCGTGCCCCTCCCCATGTCCGCGTGCGGAGCGTGCCTTTCGTGATGAGGAGCGCAATAGAAGAGTCGAGGTGGTCCACGCCGGGCACCGCGCTCCGCATCACCCCGCGGCAGTTCGTCACCCGGGTCCACCCGAGGCGCGCTCGGTGCCTGTTCGCGTTCAACGAGGAGTGACGCGCCGCGATAGGCCGCGAGCTCGTGAGTAGCCGAGAGCCGAGCTCGTGGGGTAGCCGGTGCCGCACTCATCGGGTGACCGCCGCCACGCCTGGCGGGTAGGCTCGCGCGCGATGACCGCGCCGGAGCGCACCGCGAACCGAGACCTCGACGCGTCGGTCCTCAACCCGCTGGCCGAGCCGCCGCCGCGCGCTCGTGTGGTGATCGTGGGTGGCGGCATCATCGGGTGCTCGGTGGCCTACCACCTCACGAGGCTCGGTATCAGCGACGTCGTCGTCCTGGAACGAGGCACGCTCACGAACGGCACCACGTGGCATGCGGCGGGGCTGGTCTCGCGGGTGCGCGGCACACACACGCTCACCGAGCTGTCGAAGATCAACACGTCGGTGTACGGGGGTCTCACGGAGGAGACCGGCATCGACGTGGGGTTCCGGCAGGTCGGATCGCTCGCGGTCGCGCGCACCCCCGCACGCATGGACGAATACCGCTACGGGCCCCCCATCGCGCGGTCGTTCGGCATCGAGGTGCACACGCTCGGTCCGGGCGAGATCGCCGAGGCATGGCCGGCGGCGGTCGTCGACGACCTCGCCGGCGGGGTGCTGTATCCCGAGGACGGCACGGTCAACCCGGGCGACGCGGCGCTCGGTCTGGCGAAAGGGGCCGTGGACCGGGGGGCCCGCGTCGTGCACGGAGCGACGGTCACGGGCTTCCGCACGACGGGCGGGGCGGTGACCGCGGTGCTCACCGATCGCGGGACGATCGAGGCAGAGACCGTCGTGCTCGCGGCGGGTCTTTGGACCTCGGAGGTGGCGCGGCTCGCCGGGCTGTCGGTGCCGCTGTACCCGGCGGAGCACGTCTGGGTCATCACCGAGCCGGCCGCCGGCGCGCAAGAGCACCTGCCGTTCCTTCGCGACCTCGACGGCTACCTCTACGTGCGGCACTACCAGGGCGGTTACATGATCGGCGCGTTCGAGCCCGTGGGGAAGCCACGGTCGCCGGCGACCATCGAGACCACCGGGTTCGTCGAGTTCGGGGAAGACTGGGACCACTTCGCGCCGGTGCTCGCGAACGCGCGCCAGCGCCTGCCCGAGTTGCGCGACATCGGACTCCGTCACTACCTGCGGGCTCCCGAGTCGTTCACGCCCGACGCCAACTTCCATCTCGGCGAGTTCCCCGAGCTGCGGGGGATGTTCATCGCGGCCGGCATGAACTCCCAAGGCATCATCTACGGCCCCGGTGCCGGCAAGGCCCTCGCCGAGTGGATCGTGTCGGGCGGCCCGACCATGGACCTCACCGAGGTCGACGTCGCTCGCTCCGGCCACTGGTCCAACAACCGCTCGTGGCTGCACGCACGGACGGCCGAATCGCTGGGCCGGCTGTACGCGATGCATTGGCCGGCGTACCAGGCGGGGACGGCGCGGGGCGTGCGCCGGCTCCCGCTGGTCGATCGGCTCGCGTCGGCGGGAGCGGCGTTCGGCGAAGCCGCGGGGTGGGAGCGCCCGGCGTGGTTCGAGCCGGGCGCGACCGAAGAGCCCGCGTGGGGCTACGACTTCGACCGGCCGTCCTGGTTCGAGCCCGTGGGCGAGGAGATGCGAGTCGCGCGCGAGGGCGTCGCGTTGTTCGACCTGTCGCCATATTCGAAGTTCCTGGTGCAGGGTCCGGGTGCGCTCGCGGGCCTGCAGCGGGCATGCACCGCCGACGTCGACACCGCGCCTGGTCGTGTGACGTACACGCTGCTCGCGAACGACGGCGGCGGCATCGAGATGGATCCCACGGTCACCCGTCTCGACGAGCAGACCTTCTTGGTGGTGGCGCCCACGCTGTACCAGCGCCGCACCGAGGCCGCGATCGCGCGGAGCCTTCCCGACGATGCCGTGCTCACGGACGTCACGAGCGCCCACGCGGTGCTGCACGTCGCGGGACCGTCGTCGCGCGAGCTGCTGCAGGCCGTGACCGACACCGATCTGTCCAACGAGGCGTTCGGCTTCCGCGACGCGAAGCAGATCGAGGTGGGTTGGGCGCACGCGTGGGCGCTCCGGGTCTCGTTCACAGGCGAGCTGGGGTGGGAGCTATACCTGCCGACCGAGTTCGCCCACGGCGCCTACGACGCCATCACCGCGGCGGGCCAGGCGTTCGGGTTACGGCACGCCGGCGCGTTCGCGTTCGACGGGCTCCGCCTGGAACGAGGGTTCCGCTCGTGGGGGCATGACATGGGCGCCATCGACGATCCGTTCTCGGCGGGGATGGGCTTCGCGGTCGCCGCCGGCAAACACGACGCGGTAGGTGCGAAGGCGATCGCCGCCCGGCGTGATGCTCCCGCCGAGCGGCGTCTCGTGAGCGTGTTCGTCACCGATCCCGCGCCGATGTTGTGGCATGGCGAGGCCGTTCTCCTCGGGGGTCGCCATGCCGGCTACGTCACCAGCGGCGCCTACGGGCACACGTTGGGCGGGGCCGTCGGGCTCGCATGGGTCGACGAACCCGTGACGGGCCGGCTCGACGCCGAGGTCGAGGTCCGCGACCGGCGTTTCCCGGCCGTGGTCGATGTGCGCCCGTTCCTCGACCCCGCAGGCACGAGGCTCCGGTCGTGACCGTCACCTACCTCGGCGTGCCGATCGACTCGGTCGGCCGCGCAGGAGGCACCGAGGGCGCGCCGGTGGCGATGCGTGGGCTGGGCGAACGGTTCTGGGGCGAGGACGCGGGCGACCTCGATGTTCGGGTGCGAGGCGAAGACCGCGACCCGGTGACCGGCATCGCGGCCAGCGACGGCGTGCTCGCCATGACCGGCGTCGTGGCCTCCGCCGTGCATGCCCTCGTCGCGAGTGGAGCGGTCCCGTTCGTGATGGGCGGGTGCTGCTCGCTGCTCCCGGGCGCGCTCGCGGGCGCACGGCGGGCGGTGGGCTCGCTCGGGCTCGCGTACCTCGACGGGCACCTCGACCTCTACACCGGCGAGACCTCGCCTACCGGGGAAGCCGCCGACATGGCGATGGCCGTGCTCCTCGGGCTCGGACCGCGGGCGTGGGTCGACGCGACGAACGGTCCGGTGCTCCGCCCCGATCAGACCGCCATCGTCGGCTACCGCGACCTCGATGAGGCGCTCACCTACGGGCACCCGCATCCCGACACCTTCGATGGGCTCGTGCACCTCGACGCCGATCTCGTTCGCGCTCACGGACCGCGAGCCGTGGGCGGTGAGGTCGCCCGGCGGCTGCACGCGTCGCCGAGGCGGCACTGGGTGCACCTCGACGTCGACGTCTTGGACGAGACCGTCATGCCCGCGACCGACTACCTCATGCCGGGCGGCCTGTCGTGGAGCGAGCTGGAAGAGGTCATGGCGCCCATCGTGGCGAAGCCGGGTCTCGTCGGTGTGTCGGTCGCCTGCTACAACCCCGAGAAGGATCCGGACGGCTCGAGCGGGCGGCCGCTCGCGTCGATGCTGGCTCGCGTCGTGGAAGGGTGAACCGCCGGTAAGCGCTCAGATCGACGCCGGCGCTTGGTCGCTCCCGCCCATCGCGGCGTCGATCTCGGCACGAGTGGGCATGCCGTCGCGCGCGCCGTGCCGCCTCACCGACAGGGCCGCAGCCATGACGGCGCGCGCGACCGCACCTCCCAGCGGCAACCCTTCTGCCAACCCCGCAGCGAGCACGCCGTTGAGGCAGTCGCCGGCGCCGGTGGTGTCGAACACCTCGACCTCGGGTGCCGGGACCATGGTGACGCCGTCGCTCGTCGCGACGAGTGCCCCCTCGGGACCGAGCGACACCACGACAGCCAGCCCCGCGTAGCGTTCGGCCAGCTCGCGCGCCTGCGGCTCCGTCCCCGTGACCCCCGGTGTGATCTCATCCAGCTCGTCGCGGTTGGGCGTGGCCACGGCCGCCCCGTCCAGCAGGGAGCGGAGCTTCTGGGCCGCCGGCGCGGGGTTCACCACCAGGGTCACCTCGTGTTCGCGGCACCAGCGGGCGGCGCCCGACAGCGTCGCGTACGGCAGCTCACAGCTCAGCAGCACGATCGTCGGCGCCACGTCGCCGAGGTCGCCGGTGAGATCGCCGATCTCGTCGTTCGCACCCGCCGCGACCGCGATCTGGTTCTCACCGCCGGCGTCGACGGCGATGAGCGCCACCCCCGTGGGCGCGTCGACCCGGCGCACGCGCGATACGTCGGCGCCGTCGGCCGCGAGCGCGGCGATCGCGTCGTCGCCCAGCCGGTCGCGGCCGACGGCGCCGAACATGACCACCGACGCCCCCGCCCGTGCCGCCGCCACGGCCTGGTTGCCACCTTTGCCGCCGTGGTGTCGGGAGAACGCGCCGCCGACCACCGTCTGGCCCGGTCGCGGCAGCGGCGCGCCCCTCACCACGAGGTCCACGTTGATCGCGCCGATAACCGCTACGACCCCGGTCACGCCCGTTCCTCCACCAGGGACGTGAGGTGCCCGACGATGGCGGCCACCACCCGGCCGGCGTCGACGGAGGTCGCCACTCGCGCGTTGTCCTCGGGGGCCCAGTCCGACCAGGGCGTCGAGCGGAGTCCCACCAGGTCGGCGACGGTCTCACCGCGGGTCCACCTGCCGTCGAGCTCGACCTCGACCCGTGCGTCGGTCCAGGTGCACAGCCCCGGGTCGATGGCGGCGAGGAGCGCGAGCGGGTCGTGCATGCAGGCCCCATCGGCTCGCCCCGACGATGCGTAGAAGGCCGCGTAGTACGCGACCGACTCCCGCACCAGCGTCGCCAGCTCGGACCGTGGCGCCGCGGCACACGCCCGGTCGACATCGCCGGCGCTCAACCACACCTGCTCGGTCACGTCGAGCCCGAGGCACCGCGGCAGCTGGTCGGGCGCCGCACCTGCCCACGCGGCGAACACGAGTGCCGCCGCCTCGGGATCCATCCATACGTTCGCCTCGGTGCGTGGCGTCACGTTGCCACCTTGGCGGAACGCCCCACCCATCAGCGCGAACCCGCCGAGCACCTCCGGGAGGCGGGGCTCCTGCTCCACGGCGAGCGCGACGTTCGTGAGCGGGCCGGTGGCGACGAGCACCACCTCGCCGGGGGCCCGCTGTGCCTCCTCGACGATCAACGTGGCGGCGCTCCGCGACGACGCGGTACCCGCAGGCTGGCCCGGCGAGAACCCCCCGAGGTCCTCCGGCCCGTGGACCACCTCGAACGGTGACCACGTCTGGACGAGCGGCGCAGCTGCGCCGCTCGCGACCTCGACCTCGCCCGCTCCCGCTATCTGGAGCGCCAGCAACGTGTTGCGTGTCGCGAGGTCGACGTGCACGTTGCCGGTGACGGTGGTCGCCGCCAGCAGGTCGACCTCGGGTGACGCGACGGCCAGCAGCAACGCGACGAGGTCGTCGACCCCGGTGTCGACGTCGAGGATCAGCGGCGCTGGCACCGTCCAAGCGTAGCGAGGCTCAGTGGTGGTCGTAGCCGACGAGCCGGGCGGTGACGTCCTTCGCGATCGCCCACATGCGCTCGGGCGTCACGACGGTGTCGTTCAGCAAGACCTGGATCGCCAGGCCATCGAGCATCGCGCCGAGCTGCAGCGCCATGTCGTCGGGGTCGCGTTCGTCGGTGGGGAACTCGCCGGTTTGCCTTCCGAGCCGGACGATCTCGGCGATCGCCTGGACCCATCGCCGATCGAGCGCCTCGGCATCCTTCGCCATCTGGGGGTCTCGCAGCGCCCGTACCCAGATCTCGAGCCACAGTGCCCACTCGTCGAGGAGGTCGTATTCGGGCAGGAGCCCCGGCACCGAGAACTCGAGGAGCCGGTCGAGACGGTCGCGTGCCGAGGGAAGGCGGCGCATCTCGCGCGACATGCGCAGGTCGAACTGGTCGCTGGTGTACGTGAGGGCCTCCACCAGCAGCCGGTCCTTCGACTCGAAGTAGTACAAGATGAGCCCTGGGGACACCCCGCATCGGTCGGCGATGTCTTGGATCCGCGTCTCGGTCAGGCCGCGTTCGGTGATGACCACCGACGCCGCCTCCAAGATCTCTTGGCGGCGGTCTCGCTGGCGGTTCCGGGTCTTCGCCATGTCGGGTGACTCCTGCCGTTTGAACGGGGTACAGCCCCGTCGGTCCTGGGGGCCGGCTTTTGACCGACCGTTCAACAGACTTTACCCCCTTGACCTGGGAAGTCATGAAACGTGCAGGTCAGCCAGGTGGTTTGACTGACCGTTCAAAGAACGTGCAAGATACGGGCCTCGACTCGAAAGGAACGGGACGGCGACATGGCTTCCAACGTCTACGACGCGATCGTCATCGGTGGCGGACACAACGGCTTGGTCAGCGGCGCGTACTTCGCGCGCGACGGCGCCCGGACGGTGGTGCTGGAGTCGCGCCACAAGACCGGGGGCGCTGCGGATACGAGCGCGCCGTTCGCCAACCATCCCGACATCAACGTCACCACCTACTCCTACGTCATGTCGCTGATGCCGCCGACCATCATCCGCGAGCTCCGGCTCCAGCAGTTCGGGTACGACGTCACGCCGTTCGGCCCGTATTTCCAGGCCTACCCCGACGGGCGCGCCATCACCGTGTACGCCGACGACGCGCAGAAGTCGTTCGACTCGATCGCCCAGTTCTCGAAGAAAGACGCCGACACCATGCCGAAGTGGGAGGCATGGCTGAAGGGCGTGGCCGACGTGTTGGGGCCGCTGCTGCTGACCTCACCACCGCACGTCGGGTCGCTGCACCCCATGGATCTGCTCTCGACGGTGCAGGCCGCGTGGAAGATGCGGAAGCTCGGCGAACGCGGGGTGGGCGACGTGACGCGTCTGTTCACCATGAGCGTCAGCGACCTCCTCGGCGACTGGTTCGAGTCCGACGAGGTGAAGGGCATGTTGACCGTGAACGGCGTCATCGGCACCTGGGCCGGCCCCGACGAGCCTGGTACCGCCTACGTCATGCTCCACCACTCCATCGGTGACGTGGGTGACGGCCACCTCGGGTCGTGGGGCTTCCAGCAAGGTGGCATGGGTGGGGTCACGGATTCGATCCGCAAGGCGGCGGAGGCGTTCGGCTGCGAGATCCGGACGAACGCCCGCGTGAAGAAGATCGTGGTGCGGAACGGCCGCGCGGTCGGCGTCGCGCTCGAGGACGGCACGGAGCTGCGGGCCCCGGTCGTGGTGAGCGCGATCCACCCGCAGATCGCCTTCCTCGACCTCATCGACCGCCACGAGCTGCCGGCCGATTTCGTGTGGGACATCGAGCGGTGGAAGACCCGTTCGGGCGTGGTCAAGGTGAACGTGGCGATCAGCGAGCTGCCCGACTTCGTGGCGGCCCCGGGCAAGGAGCAACAGGAGCACCATACGGGCTCGGTCGAGCTGTGCTTCTCGCCGAGCTACGCCGAGCGAGCCTTCCAAGACGCCCACATGGAGAGGAGGGCCGCCACCGCCCCGTTCGTCGACGGCACCATCCCCACCACGCTCGACAGGAAGCTCGCACCCGAGGGCACGCACGTGTTCTCGATGTTCACGCAGTGGGTCCCCGACGACTGGAACACCGAGCCGCACCGCGACGAGCTGGACGCCTACGCGAAACGCATCTTCGACGCCTACGACGAGCTGGCGCCGAACTTCAAGAGCTCGATCATCGACTACCAGGTGATCGGGCCGTACGACATGGAGCAGGACCTCGGTTTGATCGGCGGCAACATCTTCCATGGTGAGCTCTCGGCCGATCAGCTGTTCCACATGCGCCCCGCGCCGGGCTACGCCGACTTCCGCACCCCGCTCAAGGGGCTCTACCACGGCTCGTGTGCGGTGCACGGCGGGGGCGGCGTGAACGGCATCCCCGGATGGCAGGCGTTCCGCGCCGCGAAGAAGGACAAGGCGGTGGGCAAGAAGTCGTGACCACGGCCTCGGCCGGGAACGACGAGGCGAGGCGGGCCGCGCTCCGGCACATGCTGGAGGCGCGGTCCGTCGCCGTCGTGGGCGCGTCGGCGAAGCCGGGCTCGCTCGGCGCGTCGATGCTCGCCGAGCTGCTGCGTGGCGGCTTCGACGGCTCGATCTACCCGGTCAACCCGGGCTACGACCAGATCGGCGAGCTTCGGTGCTACCCGTCGATCGCGGACGTCCCCGAGACGGTCGACCTCGCCATGTTGGGTGTGGCGAACGCCCGCGTCGAGAAGGCCATGGCCGACGCGGCCGCCGCCGGCGCCCTGAGCGCCGTGACGTTCTCGTCGCTGTACGAGGAGGTGCCGCCCGAGCCCGGCATGCCCCCGCTGATCGCGCGCGTCGCCGCCATCGCCAACGCGCACGGCATGGCGATGTGCGGTGGCAACGGCATGGGGTTCCTGCACCTCGAACGGAACCTGCGCGTGACCGGGTTCCTCACCGACGAGCGGCTCGGCACGGGAGCGATCGCGCTGATCTCGCATTCGGGCTCGGCGTTCGCCGCGTTCGGGTTCAACGACCGATCCATGGGCTTCAACCTCATCGTGTCGAGCGGGCAAGAGATCGTCAGCACCATGGCCGACTACGTCGGCTACGCGCTGGACCAACCGTCCACCCGCGTCGTCGCTCTGTTGCTCGAGACCGTCCGTGACCCCGAGCGCTTCATCGCCGCGCTCGCTCGTGCCGCCGAGCGAGGCGTCGCGGTGGTCGCGTTGAAGATGGGCCGAACGGCGGGCGCAGCGACGATGGTCGCCGCCCACTCGGGAGCCCTCGCCGGTGAACACGGAGCGTTCGAGGCCGTGTTCGGCGCCTACGGCGTGCACGAGTGCCGCACCATGACCGAGATGGCCGACACGCTGGAGCTGTTCGCGTCGCCGCGCCGCGTGCGAACGGGCAGCGGCATCGCCTCTGTCCACGACTCGGGCGGAGAGCGGGCGATGTTCGTCGATCTGGCCTCCGACGTCGGGGTGCCGTTCGCGACGCTTTCGCACCAGAGCCTGTCGCGCATCGACGACGCCCTCGACCCCGGGCTCATCGCCGAGAACCCGCTCGACGCCTGGGGAACGGGCATCGACGCCGACGCCATCTTCCGCGCGTCGTTCGCAGCCATGTCCGCCGATCCCGACGTGGCGGCGCTGGCGTTCGTGGTCGACCTCACCTTGCAGGGCGAGCCGTACGAGGAGGGCTACCTCCAGATCGCCCATGACACCGCCGCCGGCACCGACAAGCCCTTCTGCGTCGTGTCGAACCTCCACTCGGCGATCGCTCCCGACGAGGCGGCGATCCTCCGGGGCGGCGGGATCCCCGTGCTCGAAGGCACCGAGTCGGGCCTGCTCGCCCTGCGTCATCTGCTCGACGACGCCGCCTGGCGTGCGCGGCCCGCCGAGGCGCCGCCCGCGCCCGCCCACGCCGCCGTTCGCGAGCGGTGGCGCGTGCGGCTGGACGCCGACGACGAGATCGCCGAGCTCGAGGGGTTGCAGCTGCTGCGTGACTACGGCATCCCCGTGACCGACGCACGGTTGGTGGCAACCGCCGGCGATGCCGCGGCCGCCGCCGAGGCGGTGGGGTACCCCGTGGTCGTGAAGACGGCGTCGCCGGGCATCACGCACAAGACCGAGGTGGCGGGTGTGGCCGTCGGGTTGGCCGATGCAGACGCGGTGCGAGCCGCGTACGCCGACATCGCCGGCCGCCTCGGCCCCTACGCGCTCGTCGCGCCCATGGCGCCACAGGGCGTCGAGGTTGCGCTCGGTATCGTGCGCGACGCGATCTTCGGCCCCCTCGTGCTTGTCGCGGCGGGCGGCGTCTTGGTGGAGTTGCGCAGCGATCGACGCCTCGGCCTTCCCCCGCTCGGGCCCGACGCCGCCCGCCGCCTCATCGATGGCCTGCAGATGCGGCCGATCCTCGACGGCGTGCGGGGCGCCCCGCCCGCCGACGTGGACGCGCTCGCCCACGTGTTGTCGCGCTTGTCCGTGCTCGCGGCCGACCTCGGCGAACACCTCGACGCGGTCGACGTGAACCCTGTGATCGTGTCGGAGCGTGGGTGCACCACCGTCGACGCTCTCGTCGTGCCGAGACGGACCGCGCCGACCGCATCATCTGTCACCTGAACGGTCCTGGGCCGTTGGGCCGTGGGCATTCGCTCGCGCCCGGGCCGTTCGGCCACTTGCCCCACGGCATGCGACTGGCCATCATGGGGGTGATGGGCATCTACGGGAGCTCGGGGCACGCGGCCAACCCCCTCGGCACGGTGGGTCTGCTCACCGGCGCCATCGCGGCGGCCTTCAGCGTGATGCTGTGGTTCCACTACTTCCAGCCGGAAGCGACGATCTTGGGCACCTATTCACCTCAGCTCGCGCCCGGTGGCGCGTTGGTCGATCAGATCAAGCTGCTCGCGACGCTGTTCGGGCTCATGGCCCTGCTGACCGGCATCGGCGGAGGCCTCGGGGGCAAGGGGGGCGCTGGCACCGTGGGGCCGCTCCTGCTGGGCGTGATCGGGTTGTCGTACCCCGTGCTCACGGCGCTCAGCCTCATCGACGACTTCGTGCCCAACCCCGTCGGCGGCTAGCGAACGGCACGCGCACCAACGAGACCTGCTGGGTAGGTCAGGTGCGGGGCCAGCCGGTGTAGGCGTCGACCCCGCGCTTCTTGAGCTCGTTGCCGATCACGACGCGCTGGATCTCGGACGTCCCCTCCCAGATGCGGTCCACTCGCAGCTCGCGATACAGGCGCTCCACCGGCTCGTCGCGCATGTAACCGCGGCCCCCGAAGATCTGCACGGCCCGGTCGGCGACACGCCCTGCCGTCTCGGAGCACAGCAGCTTCACCGCGCTCGCCTGCGCGTGCACACGCTTGCGATCGGCCCCGCCCCGCGCGGCCTCCCAGCACACCCGGTACAACAGCGACTTCGCGGCCATCAGCTCCGTCGCCATGTCGGCCAGCATGAACTCGATGGCCTGGAAGTCGGCGATGGGTTGGCCGAACTGCCGGCGCTCGGTGGCGTAGTCGAGCGCCAGCTCGAGCGCCCGTGTCGCTGCGCCCACCGTGCGCGCTCCGATCATGATCCGTTCCTCGACGAACCAATCTTTGGTGAGCTCGAAGCCCTGGCCGACCTCGCCCAGCACCTGATCGTCGCTCAGCCGGACGTCGTCGAACGCGAAGATGGGGTGCTCGAAGACGAACGTGTGCATGTACCTCGGGGTGCGTACCAGCCGTACCCCCGGCGTGTCCTTGTCAACCAAGAAGACGGTGGCTTTCGCGGGATCGCCGTCGACGTGCGCGTGCACCATGAAGAAGTCGGCGACGTCACCGCTCGTGACGTGCCATTTCTCGCCCGACAGCACCCACGCGTCGCCGTCGCGTCGCGCGGTGGTGGCGACCATCGTGACGTCTGATCCCGCGCCCTCCTCGGTGATCGCGTACGCGTCGCGGCGTTCCCCCCGGCAAGCCGGCCGGAGGTAGCGCTCCTTCTGCTGGTCGGTCGCCGCGGCCAGCGGGATCGACGGCCGCCACGGGATGTCCCACAGCGCGCCGGTGGCCCGGCCCCATTGCTCCTCGATCAGCATGACCTGGAAGACGTCGCAGCCCTGGCCGCCGTCGGCCACGGCATGGTTGATCGCGTTGGATCCCCGGTCGAGCACCGCCTGCTTCGCGACCGCGTGACTCTCGGCCGAGAGGCCGTCGTTTGCCTCACACTCGTCTTCGAGCGGCACCAAGATCTCGTCGCAGAACACCCTGGCCTTGGCAGCCAGTGCGGCGTCCTCGGCGGTGAGGCGCATGTCCACGGTACGGCTCCTGGGCGTAGGGTCGGAGGGAGTCTATGAGACGCGGGGATGGACCTCGTGAACGGGGAGACCGCCATGGCGACGTTCGGTCTGATCCCGGGGGCGTGCCACGGGGCGTGGTGCTGGGATCGGCTGGTGCCCGAGCTCACCGCCAGGGGTCACAAGGCGATCGCGGTCGAGCTGCCGGGTGACGACCCGACGGCCGGGTTCGCTCGTTACGTCGGGGTGGCCTCCGAGGCCCTCGGCGGCGCCGGGGAGGACCTGGTGCTGGTCCCGCACTCGCTGGGGGCGCACACCGCGGTCCGACTGGCGACGGCGAGCCCGCCGCGGGGGATCGTGTTCGTGTGCGGGGTCATCCCGCCGCGGGCCGGTGAGGACGACCACGACGAGCCGGAGATGGAGGCGCCGGGGACATTCGACACCTTGGCCTTGGATGACCTCGGGAGATTCTCGTTCCCCGACGCGACCGATGCCGTCAACGCGTTCTTCCACGACTGCGATCCGGAGACCGCGGCGTGGGCCGCGTCCAGGCTCCGGCCGCAGTCTCGGACGCCGCACGCGGAGCTTGGCGACCTCGTCGGTCCGCCCGGCGTCCCGACGGTCTCGATCGTATGCACCGACGACCGGGTGGCGAGCGCGGACTGGGGTCGGTGGGCCGCGCGCGAGCGGCTGCTGGGGGCGCCGGTGGTTGAGCTGCCGGGCTCCCACTCGCCGTTCCTGTCACGGCCAGCGTTACTCGCGGACGCGCTGGTGGGGGCGCTCGCGCACCTGTAGGGTTCGCGGCCATCGAGCGAAGGGGGTTCGCGTTGGGCCGCACGCTGTTCCACGGGGGAGAGGTCTTCGACGGCACCGGCTCCGCACCGTCGCCGGCCGACGTGGTGATCGCCGACCGCCGCGTCGTCGAGGTCGGGACCGGGCTCGACGGCGACGAGGGCGTCGACTGCGCAGGCAAGACCTTGTTGCCGGGGCTGTTCGACTGCCACGTCCACCTCATGGGGCGTTACGAGGACGACGAGCTGACCGTGGCGCACCGCCCCTTCTCCTACGCGTTCTACCTGGCGCCGGAGAACATGCGTGCGACGCTTCGGCTCGGCATCACCACCGTCCGCGACGCCGGTGGGGCCGACGCGGGGGTGAAGAAGGCGGTGGACGACGGCTTGCTGCCGGGGCCGCGGATGCAGATCGCGGTGACGATGCTCAGCCAGACCGGTGGGCACAACGATCCGTGGCTCCCGAGCGGTGGTACCGCGATCGACTGGGCCCCGTACCCGGGGTTCCCCGCCGGCACCTGCGACGGGGTCGACGCGTGCCGGGCGAAGGTGCGCGAGGTCGTGCGCGCCGGCGCCGACGTGATCAAGATCGCGTCGAGCGGCGGGTTCTTCTCGCCCGCCGACGATCCGAAGCACCCGCATTTCTCGCAGGACGAGCTGGATGCCATCGTGTCGACCGCCGCCGACCTGGACCGCTGGGTCATGTCACACGCGCACGGGCCCGAGGGCATCAAGCGGGCGGTGCGTGCCGGTGTGCGCTCGGTCGACCACGGCACATACCTCGATGAAGAAGGAGCCGAGATGATGGCGGCGGCCGGCACGTGGCTCGTTCCCACGCTCACCGCCGGCGACACCACCGAGGAGCTGGCCAACGACGAGAAGCTCCCGCCCCAGGTGCGCGCGAAGTTCGCTGGCCTCGGCCGCCCGGAGCTCGACGCGATGCGGTTGGCGGCCGAGGCCGGCGTGAAGGTGGCGATGGGCACCGACTGCCCGGTGGCGCCGCACGGCACCAACCTGAACGAGCTGGTGCACATGGCGGCCAACGGGTTCACGCCCGCGCAGGCGCTGCACGCGGCCACGCTGAGCGCCGCCGAGCTGATGGGTCTCGACGACCGGCTCGGGTCACTCGAGCCGGGCAAGATCGCCGACGTCGTAGTGGTCGGCGGTGACCCTTACGCGTTCGATACCTTGAAGGGCCGTGTCGAGCAGGTGTGGAAGGACGGCGTGCGCGTCGTGCCGTTCGGCGCTGATGCGGCATCACTACGACCCTCCTCAAAGCCCTCGCCGGGTGGTGTTAGCTGACGTCGGCGCCTCCGCAAGACCGTCGACTACGGCCCGATGCGAGAACAAGTCGGCCGTCAACGGATCTGGGCCCCGACGGCGACCCGATCAGGCCGGGAGCTTGGCCAGCGCCCTCTTCGCCTCTTTGCGCACCCACGACTCTGGGTGATCGAGGAATCGTTCGACAGCAGGGCGCGCCTCGCGGGCCTTGAGCTTGCCGAGCCCCATCACGGCGTACGCGGCGACGTCTTCGTCGTCGAGCAACGCCAACAGGACAGAAGAGAAAAGGGCTGGTCCCAGGACGACCTCGCGGACAAAGTGGGGTCGGCCGGTGCTCACCAGGTGAGCCGCTGGGAGAACGGCAAGACCTTGCCCTCGACCGACACCATCGTCAAGCTCGCCGAGTGCTTCGAGGTCTCGATCGACCATCTCTTGATCGACGACGCCCCGCGGCGCCCGCTTCACTCCGAGGGCGACGGCTTCCTCGGCCGGCTCGGCGACGTCGGCCGATCTCGCCGGGTTCGGTGAGACATCCATGCAGGCTCCATACCCGGGACTCATGGGACGGCAGTACTTCTTGACACTCGGGGAGAGACCCTTCTGCCTCATGGTGGTTCTCGGTGGAACCGCAGCTTTCTACGAACACAAGAAGGCCTTGGTCTCAATCTTGAGTTCGATCGTGGTGACTCCCGCTGATGAGTACTACTCGACGCTAGGTGCAACCGATGCTTGAGCTTGCCCAACCGCGGCTATCTGAGGGCACGAAGGCGGCGCTTTCTAGCTAGGAAATACCCGCCCTCCTGCAACATTCTGGCCGTGGTCTGAATCTTAGGGTTTGTATGGATGCGGTATGCCAAGGGATGGAGGTCCAAGGGCGAGTTGTGAACCTCTCGCATCTCTACGAGTTGCACGCACCTCACGCCAAGAGGCTGGCGTACTTGCTCTGCGGTAGCGAAGATCTTGCAGACGAACTCGTCCAAGAAGCCTTCGTCCGTGTAGCAGGTCGGCTCGAGCATCTTCGTCACCCCGACGCCTTCTACGCTTACCTCAGACAAACCATCGTCAACCTGCTGCGCGTGAATGCCCGGAGCAGCGGGCGCGAGGACCTGACTCCAGATCCGAGCGCCGCGGGACAGGTTTCAGCCGATGCGTCGACTGAGATCGTTTCTCGAGAGGCTGTAATGAGCCTGCTGGGCACGTTGCCCCCGCGGCAGCGAGCCGCCCTGATCCTCCGGTACTACGAGGATTTCTCAACTGAGCAAGTGGCCGCGGTCCTCGATTGCTCGAATGGCACCGCTAGATCCCTTCTCTCGCGTGGGCTTGCACGACTTCGCGTCGACGTAGGAACTGATCCGGAGGAATGGCGATGAAGAGATTGGAGCAACGCAGCCGTGGATGAGCGTGACCTTCGTCATCTATTGGCCGTTGCGGCTGGAACTGCGGCCCCTCCGACGGCCCTCTCGGAGCGAACTCTTCGACGCGTCTCTGTTAGGGCCGCCACCTTGCTGGTCGTTGTGACCGGGGTGATCCTCGGCCTTCTCATTCCGACCACCATTCTGGTCTTGAACACCTCAAGGGCGACGGTCCAGCCGATCTCCTCCCTGCCCTCACCTTCCCAACAGACGGGGAATCCTGCTCTGCCCCAGATGTCAAGTGGAAGCGTGCTCTTCAGAACGTACGCCAATCACCAGCCGGGACTAGCGGGAGCGAAGACGTCCGATGGAAGCGTGGTGGGCTATCCAGCCGCGCAACCAGCAACGGGAATCGCAGTCTCCCCAGAGGGTGATGAAGTCGCGTTCAACGAGACTATCGACGTGAGCCAGGGCGCGCTTGCGATCTTCGATATCTCTAGCGGCGAGATCAAGCGAATCGTTTCCGACTTGGGCGGACTGAACGGACCCGCATGGAGCGCTCCACGTGATGAGATTCTGTTCGCGACTGGGCGGGGAGACATCTACACCGTCCGGCCGGACGGGTCGAATCTGACTCTGCTCAAGGAGGCTGCCGGCGCGGTCGAGGTTAGCTGGTCCCCTGACGGCAAAGAGATCGCCTATTCGACTCACGAAGGGGATGTGTGGGTCGTCACCCTGAGCAATCTCTCGACCCGGCAGGTGTGGCATCGTTCGTTGGGCTTCGGAAGTTGGCCTTCTTGGTCGCCAACTGAGCCAGTCTTGGCTATCCAGGCCGTGGATCCCGAGTCTCAGGTGCGGGAGGTCCATTTGGTTTCGACATCTGAGAACAGCAGCCTCCAGCCGGTCACCTTGAATGTAGGCAGGGACGTCTTCGAGCCGAGTTGGACACCGGACGGAGAATTCTTGCTCGTCTCGGCTCGCACACCTGACTCAAATGATCGAGATATCTACGCGATCCGACTGACCGATACTTCCCTCCAGCTTGTCGCGGGGACTCCGCAAGAGGATTCAGTTCCAAGGTTCATCGGCGAGTGAGGGAGCGCGACTGACCGCTCCGTCGCTAGCTGTCCCGGCGGAGGCGGTTGCACGCGGGCATTGATCTGTTGGTCGGCCCCCGTTCCTGGGTCCATCCGCTATGAGAGTGCGGGTTTCGGGTTGATGCTGCTCGGTCCAGGTGGCCTGACCCCGTTTCCGGGTCCACCCGCTATGAGAGTCGGGCGGGTTGATGGTCCAACCCCCAACGCTCTGCGAACACGGCCGGAGCCAGGTCTGAACCGCGCCGGGTCTCTTGGAGGCTCTGGTCTTCCCCCGGTTCCGTGGAGTCCGATAGCTGGATTCCTCATGCCACCACTGTCAACTCTTGTGCCTCGAACTCTATCGGCGTCAGCATCCCCAGCGCGCTGTGACGGCGCTGTCGGTTATGGAATGTCAACGACGGTGGTTTCAAGCGGTGAACGCAACGATCGGCATCCTGACCTCCTGACGATTAGGGGAGGGACGGGTGGGACGACGACCGAAGTCAAGCGGAGGTGCGGGCCCGGTTCTGGCAGGCGCGTGCCTCCGGTGCGACGCTGAGGGAGGCGGCCGCTGCAGCTGGCGTGTCCAGGACGGCAGGGCACTACTGGCTGCACGAATCGGGTGGGGTCCGGCCGCGTCCGGCGCGTCCACGACCGCCACTGCGGCTCTCGCTCGCCGAACGTGAGGAGATCTCACGGGGCCTCGCGAGGGGGCTGACGTTGACGGTCATCGCGGCCCAGCTTGGCCGCTCGACATCGACGGTGTCCCGCGAGGTGAAGCGCAACAGCATATCGACGGGCTACCGGGCGGTGCGAGCCGACGGCATGGCGCAGGCGCGGACCAGGCGGCCTCGGCCGCCGAAGCTCTCCGAGCATCCCGAGCTGCGTTCGGTCGTCGAGCTGAGGCTCGCCGAGCGATGGTCGCCGCAGCAGATCTCCCGCCGGCTCGAGCTCGACTTCCCAGTCGACCCGTCGATGCGGGTCTCACACGAGACGATCTACACGTCCCTGTTCGTGCAGGCCAAGGGAGGTCTCCCTGGGCAGTTGACCGTTCATCTGCGCACCCGACGCGTCCGGCGCCGGCCGCAGCGACGGGTTCACCTCGGGCCGCCGCGGATCAAAGACATGGTCCCGATCCATCACCGACCGGAGGAGGTTACGTATCGGCTCGTCCTGGGCCACCGGGAAGGCGACCTCGTGGTCGGTCGCCGCGGCGGCTCGCACATCGGGACGCTGGTCGAACGCCGCAGCCGCTACCTCCTGATCCTGCACCTGCCTGACGGCGCCGGCACCGACAGCGTCATCGCCGCCCTGACCGCAGCCATGCGCAGGCTGCCACCGGTCTTGCGCCGGTCGGTGACCTGGGACCGCGGGATCGAAGAGACGCGACACCACATGTTCACCGCACACACCAAGATGCCGGTGTTCTTCTGCGACGCCCGCTCGCCCTGGCAGCGAGGCTCGAACTAGAACACCAATGGCCTCCTGCGGCAGTACCTACCCAAGAGCACGGATCTATCGGTGCACTCCGCCGCCGACCTGAACGCCATCGCCGAGGAGCTGAACGATAGGCCTCGACGTATCCTGGACTGGCAGACTCCGAGCGAGGTCTTGATCGCCAGCGGTGCGATGATTGCTTGAGACCACCCTCCCAACCACCTCACCGCTAACCTGCACGTCGCCCGTCAAGCGCGGGACGCGCGCGGCACCTTGGGTGGGTACGACGACCCCGCGCGACTCGCGCCCGCCTCCGCGCGCCACGTCGGTGCCGGTTCTGCTCCAAACACGGCAACCCGTCATGTGATCGGTGGGATGGAGGACCTTGGGCCCGGGTCGCTCCGAGCTGGCGAGGCGACGGTCGATCGAACGCGATCGCTCGATCGGCCCGTAGGGTGATCCGTTCCTGGATGGGAGCGGAGCCGACAGGCTAGCCTGCTTCGATGCTCGCGCTCGCGCTTGGTTTGACATCCGGGCTCACGTGGGGGGTCGCGGACTTCGTCGGCGGTCTCATGGCCAGGCGCCACCCGCTCGCGACGGTGATGGTCGTGGGGCAAGGCGCTGGCCTGGTGTTCATGGTCGTGCTCGTCCTCGTGAGCGGCGACGCCGCGCCGACCGGACGCCAGGTGGCCTTCGGAATCTTCGCTGGTCTCAGCGGGTCGATCGGGCTCGCGGCCCTCTACAAGGGACTGTCGATCGGTCCCATGGGGATCGTGGCGCCCACGGTGGCGCTGTCGGGCGTCGTGCCCGTTTTCGCCGGCTACCTCGAAGGTGAGCGCCCGGCGACGCTGCAGGTGGCCGGGATGGCCCTGGCGGGGATCGGCATCGTGCTCGCATCGCGACCCCGTTCCGCGGGCGATGAACCGACGACCGCTCGCCCCGGCTCGGGGATCGGCTACGCCCTCGTGTCGGCGGTGTTCATCGGCGGGCTGCTCGTCGGCCTCGACCGCGCGGGCGAGTCCTCGGCCGTGTGGGCGGCGTTCCTCGTCCGCGTCACCTCGGTGCCGTTGTTCGTGCTGGCGTTCCTCGTGACCACCGACCGGCGCCTGCCACCGCGGCGCGACGGCGCGACGATGGTCGCCGTGGGGCTGGGGGACAACGCCGCCAACATCTTGTTCGCGTTGGCCTCCACCAGGGGCTTGCTGTCGCTCGTCACGGTGCTCGGATCGCTGTACCCGGTGTCGACGGTGCTGCTCGCGCGCACGTTCTTGCACGAACGGCTGGCCCGCCACCAGGTGGCCGGCGTCGCGCTCGCCTTCGCCGGCGTGGCGGCGATCGCCGCCGGGTAAGGTCGCGCGATGAGCGGATGGTGGCACGAGCTCTTCGCGAGCGACGCATGGCAGAGCGTCCAGCTCGCGTGGGACGACGTCGAAGACGGCGACGATCAGGCCGAGCGTGTGGTCGAGGCGCTCCGGCTCGTGCCGGGCGAACGTGTGCTTGACGTGCCGTGTGGCACCGGGCGCATCGCCTCACGCCTGGCCGCGCGGGGCCTTGCCGTGACCGGCGTCGACGTGACCGAGCGGTTCATCGAACACGCGCGTTCGAGGGACGAGGGTGTGACGTACGTGGTGGGCGACATGCGCGAGCCGTTCGGCGTCGGCGGGTTCGACGCCGCGGTGTGCATGTGGGGCTCGTTCGGGTACTTCGACGACGCCGGCAACCTGGCGCAGGCGCGGGCGGCGGCGCGGTCGCTGCGTTCCGGTGGCAGGTACCTGATCGACACACCGTCGACCGAGACGCTCGCCTCGCACTTCCGCGAACGGAACTGGTTCGAGGCAGGCGGCACGACCGTGCTCGTGCACAACACGTTCGTCGCGGCGGAGGGACGCGTCGACACGGAGTGGACGTTCCTCCGCGATGGCCGTCGGACCACGCGCCTCGCGTCCATCCGCGTCTACCCGCTCCGTGAGCTGACCGATCTGCTGCGTGAGGCGGGGTTCACGACGTTCGAGGCACGCGACGACGAGCTGCAGCCCTTCGTGCTCGGCGCGGCCCGCCTGTGGCTCGTGGCGGTAAAGGACTGATGCGGCTCACGGGCCGAGGTCGTAGCCCAGCCGGCGGGGGAGCCGCGCGAAGAACGACGTGACCGGGTCGGCGCGGCGACCACCATCTTCGGCGTCGTCTTTGCGCACGATGGCCCCCTGCGTGATGGCCGCACCGACCGAACGCAGCGGCTCCGGTGGGAAGCGTCTCGGCGCCATGCCGACGAGCGGCAGCGTCGTCCACTCGTCGGTGATGCCCAGTGCGAGCCCCGACAAGATCTTGCCGCCCAGGTGGCATGGCCCCACGCCGCCGCCGGTGTAGCCGGCGCCGACGTGCAGCGCCCCACCCCGATACGTCGTGAAGAACGGCTGGTGCAGCCCGCTCACGTCCATCGGTCCGCCCCACGCGGCATCGAACGGCACGTCATGCCACGCGGGGAAGAACCGGCGGAAATCGTCAACGAGCTTGACTATCGACCGCTCGTCGAACCGAAGGCGCGGCCCGAGCCCCGTGCCGAGTCCCGCGGTCGCTGCCGCGGCGCCGAACGCGATGCGTCCGCTCGGGGTCGTGCGCAGGTAGCGGAGCGACGTGCGCCAGTCGGCCAGCCCTTCGCCACCGGTCCACCCGATCTCTTCGAGCCGGCCCGGCGCGGGCTCGGTGATCGCGATGTACGTGCCGCGCGCCACGATCGCTCGCCGGAACGGACGCAGCGCCGAGGTCCACGCACCGAGGCCGAGCACCCCCGCACCGGCTTCGACCGAGCCACCGGGGGTCTCGACCACGACCGGTGGCCCGGCGGTCAGACGCACCACCGGCGTGGCTTCGTGGATCCGCACGCCCGCTCGCAGCAGCTCGCGACGCAGACCGAGCGCGAGCCTGGCCGGTTGCAGCGTGGCGTTGCGCGGCTGCAGCAGCCCCGGCCCGAACACCGGCGAGTCGCACCGCGCCCTGACCGCCGCCGTGTCCAGCTCCTCGAACCTGCCTTCGGCGACCTTGAGCCGGTCAGCCTCATCGACGAGGGACCGCCAAGCGCCGCGCTGCGCGCTCGACGTGGCGACGGTCAGGTGGCCGGCCCTCGTCCACCATGCGTCGACGTCGTGCTCGCGGAGCCAGGTCTCGATCTCGTCGACGGAGCTCTCGGCCGCCTCACACGTCCGCAGGGCGTCGTCATCGCCGAGGTGGCGCACCAGGGCTCCGAGGTCTTCCCACATGCCGTAGGCGAACCCCCCGTTGCGGCCGCTCGGCCCGTTGCCGCACAGGGGCTCGGCCTCGAGCAGCACGATGTCGATGCCGGGGACGCGCTGCAGCAGGTGCCAGGCGGTCCACATGCCCGTGTACCCCCCGCCGACCACCACGACGTCGGCGCGGGCCTCCCCGGCGAGCGACGGGGTGCGTTCGGAGGCTTCGAGCGCCGGGTCGGCCCGCGCCTCCTCCATCCACCACGAGACGTCGGCTTGCCGGGGCAGCTCCCCCATCTACGGCCCGAGGTTGTAGCCGAGGCGCCGCGGCAGCTTCGCCACGAAATCGGTGAACGGGTTCGGGTCCTCGCCGGCGTCGATCGCGACGTCGCGGCGATGGATCGCGTGGTTCGCGACCAACACGCCGGGTGAACGGATGGGCTCGGGCGGGAACCGCTTCGGCTCCTGGTCCACGAGCGGCAGGGTGAGCACGTCGTCGAACCGGCCGAGCGCGCGGTGGGACAAGATCCTCCCCGCCAGGTGCGCCGGGCCGACGCCATTGCCCGTGTAGCCCAGCCCGTAGTGGACGTTGCCGCTCGGGAGCGTGCCGAAGAACGGCTCGTGCAGCCCCGACACGTCGATCGGACCACCCCAGCCGGCTTCGACCGGGACGTCGGCGAACGTCGGGAACATGCGGTGCAGGTCGTCGATCGCCACCCGGAGCGAGCCCTCGTCGTAGGCGTAGCGGTGATCGATCGTGCGAGCGAGGTCGGGCTGCATGCCACCGATGCCGAACGCGATCCGGCCATCGGGGGTCGTGCGCACGTAGTGGACCGCGGCGCGGTAGTCGGCCAGGCTGACGCCATCGGTCCAGCCCATCGCCTCGAGCTTCTCGGGGGCCGGTGCGGTGAGCACGATGTAGGAGCCGCGCACGGTGATCACGCGGCGGAACGCCTTCCAGTGTTGCGCCCATGCGTTCACCGCGAGCACGGCCGCGCCGGCGGTGACGGTCCCGCCCGGCGTCTCGGCCCTCGCGGGCGTGCCGGCGCCGAACCGCGTCACCGGGGTCTCCTCGTAGATGCGGACGCCGGCGGTCATCAACGCGTTGCGGAGGCCGCGGGCCAAACGCGCCGGATGCACCGTGGCGCCGTCGGGGAGGTACACGCCTCCGCGGATCACGGGGGAGTCGATCCGGGCCCGCATCTCCTCGGCCGAGAGCACCTGCAGGTGGTCGGAGAGCCCGAGTCGGTCGAACGTGATGACCTGGTCGGCCCACTCGCCGACGTGTGCCGGTGCGGTCGCGACGGTGAGCTCGCCGTCGGCCCGGTACCACGCGTCCAAGCCCTGCTCCTGGCAGAACGCGCCGATCGCGCGGACGCTGGCCTCACCTTCCTCGCACAGGCGGACGGCCGCTTCGTCGCCGTAGCGGGCGGCGAGGTGGGGCAAACCTTGCCAGAACGAGTTGACGAAGCCGCCGTTGCGACCGCTGGGGCCACCGCCGCAGATGTCCTGCTCCACGATCACGACGTCGACGCCGGGGTCGAGCTGCCTCAGGAACCACGCGGTCCACATGCCGGTGTAGCCGCCACCCACGATGACGACATCGGCGGAGGTGTCACCTTCCAGCGCCGGCGCCGGGTCACCGGCGAACCCGGGCAGCGCGAGCGCTTCCCGGAGCCACCAGCTCCGGCCGTGGTCGGGAGGCACGAGAGCGTCGGCGCCTGCCATGCCGGGGGAGGATACGTGGCCGGGTCGGCCGCTCGCACCGGTTGTTACCGTGGGGACCTCTTCGGCCGAGTCCCTGTGGAGGTTCCAACCGATGGCAAGCGAGCGCCGGCGCCCCCGCAGCTGGGAAGTGACCGAAGGGCCAGAGCGCGCGCCCGCCCGCGCCTACCTCCGCGCCGTGGGGTTCAGCGAAGACGACTTCACCAAGCCGCAGGTCGGAGTGGCGAGCAGCTGGAACGAGGTCACCCCGTGCAACTACCACCTCGACAAGCTCGCGGCCCTCGCGAAGGAAGGCGTGCGGCAAGGCGACGCGGTGCCCATCGAGTTCACGACGATCGCCGTGAGCGACGGCATCGCCATGGGGCACGAAGGGATGAAGGCGTCGCTCATGAGCCGCGACCTCATCGCCGACTCGGTCGAGCTGGTCATGCACGCCGAACGGCTCGACGCGCTGGTGGGCATCGCGGGGTGCGACAAGTCAGAGCCCGGCATGATGATGGCGATGGCCCGGCTCGATCTGCCGAGCGTCTACCTCTACGGCGGCACCATCTTGCCCGGCACCTACCAGGGTCGCGACATCACGATCCAAGACGTGTTCGAGGCGGTCGGTGCCCACGCGAAGGGGACCATCGGCGACGACGAGCTGCGCGCGCTCGAACGCGCAGCCTGCCCGGGAACCGGGTCGTGCGCCGGCATGTACACCGCGAACACCATGGCGTGCGTGGGTGAGGCCCTCGGTCTGTCGCTGCCGGGCTCGGCCAGCCCGCCCGCGGTCGACTACCGCCGTGAGGTCGCCGCACGCGAGACCGGCATCGCGGTCACGAAGGTGCTCGAGATGGACCTCCGTCCCCGGCAGATACTGACGCGGCAGGCCTTCGAGAACGCCATCGCCGTGGTCATGGCGATCGCCGGCTCGACGAACGCGGTGCTGCACCTGCTGGCCATCGCGCGCGAAGCGCACGTGGAGCTCGAGCTCGACGACTTCGACGCCATCAGCCGGCGCACGCCGCACCTCGTCGACGTGCGGCCGGCCGGGCGGTTCGTCATGAGCGACCTCGACCGCGTGGGCGGGGTGCCGGTCGTGATGAAGGAGCTGCTCGACCTCGGGCTGCTCCACGGCGACTGCATCACCGTCACCGGAGCGACCCAGGCCGAGAACCTGGCGGCCACGCCGCCGCCGGCGCCCGATGGCCAGATCGTGCACGCGTCGAGCGACCCCATCCATCCGTGGGGCGGCATCGCGATCTTGCGTGGCAACCTCGCTCCCGACGGCGCCGTGATCAAGGCCGCGGGGATGGAGGGGCACGTCTTCGAAGGCGCCGCGAAGGTCTTCGACTCCGAGAAGGATGCCTTCGGCGCGCTCACCGGCGGCTCGATCGCTGCGGGCCACGTCGTGGTCATCCGCTACGAGGGCCCGAAAGGATCGCCCGGCATGCCCGAGATGCTCGCGGTGACCGCCGCGGTCGCCGGTGCCGGCCTCGGCAGAGACGTCGCGCTCATCACCGACGGACGGTTCAGCGGGGCGACGAAGGGCATCAGCGTCGGGCACATCGCGCCCGAGGCGTGCGTCGGCGGTCCCATCGCGCTCGTGCGTGACGGAGACCGCATCCGCATCGACACCGACCAGCGCTCGCTCACGGTGCTCGTGGACGACGCCGAGCTCGAGCGCCGCCACGCCGGCTGGACGCCTCCCGCGCCGAAGTACACGCAGGGGGCGCTCGCGAAATACGCGCGAGCCGTGGGCAGCGCCGACCACGGGGCGGTGACGTGGTGAGCACGCGCGCCACCATCACGTCCCCGGCCGCCCTGCAGTGCCGCATCTGCGGCGCGCAGTACAACGTGGAACCGCTGACCATCTGCGAGGAGTGCTTCGGGCCGCTCGAGCCCTCCTACGACCTGCAGGCGATCGACGGCGCCGAGTTCCGCGAACAGGTCGAGAGCGGTCCCGCCAGCTTATGGCGCTACGAGTCGCTCCTCCCGGGAGGGCCGGGCATCGACCGGGTGGACCTCGGCGCCGGGTTCACACCGCTCCGCAAGGCCGACCGCCTCGCCGACGCCTTGGGGCTCGAGAGGCTCTGGATCAAAGACGACAGCGTGAACCCGTCGAACTCGTTCAAGGACCGGGTGGTGAGCGTCGCGATCACCATGGCGCGTGCGTTCGGGTTCGAGGCCATCAGCTGCGCGTCGACGGGCAACCTCGCCAACGCAACCGCAGCGCACGCCGCCAAGGTCGGCATGCCCTGCTACGTGTTCGTGCCCGAGGACCTCGAGCGAGCGAAGATCTTGGCTACCGAGGTGTACGGCGCCAAGGTCGTCGCCGTGAAGGGGAACTACGACGCGGTGAACCGGCTGTGCAGCGAGGTCGCCGAGGCGCTGCCCTGGGCGTTCGTGAACGTGAACATGCGTCCGTATTACGCCGAGGGATCCAAGTCGCTGGGGTTCGAGGTCGCCGAGCAGCTCGGGTGGCGGCTGCCCGATCACGTGGTGGTGCCCATCGCGAGCGGCGCGTTGCTGACGAAGGTGCACCGGGCGTTCAGCGAGCTCATCGCGGTGGGCGCCGTGGAAGAGAAGCACTACCGCGTGAGCGGTGCGCAGCCCGAAGGCTGCAACCCGGTGGCGGCGGCGTTCAAGAACGGCGACGAGCAGGTCGCGCCGATGAAGCCGACCACCATCGCCCGGTCGCTCGCGATCGGGTCGCCCGCCGACGGCATGTTCGCGATGCAGGTGTCACGGCAGACGGGCGGCGCCATCGAATGGTGCACCGAGGCGCAGATCGTCGAGGGTATCGAGCTGCTCGCGTCGACCGAGGGTGTGTTCACCGAGACGGCCGGCGGCGTGACCGTCGCCAACCTGAAGCGGCTGTGCGAGCAGGGCGTGATCGCCCCGCACGAGGAGACGGTGGTGTTCATCACCGGCAACGGCTACAAGACGATCGAAGCACTCGAGGGGATCGTGGAACCGACGTACAACGTGGCGCCGGACCTCGACGAGTTCCTCGCGGCGCTCGAGGGCTAGGGTTCAGCGAATTCACGGAAAGGCGGATGTGAACGTATGCTCGTCGTGAATGCGCAGCGAGATCTGGTAGTTCTCTCGAGGTTCCCCTCCCTGAGAGAACGAGCCCTGGCACATGGTGCTCCAATCACTCCCGGTCCCACCTTGTCCTGCTTGAAGGCAAAGGTCGGGATCCGCGTTCGCTCCGGCGTCGTCTGACCCTGTGTTCCAGTGGCCATTGAACCCTGCGGCGTGTCCGAACTCATGGGTGAGGGTGCCTCGAACACCGCACTTGCCGAGCGCCTCTGGGATGTTGGCACCCCAATAGTCCGTGTACGCACCCGTACAGGTGTTGTAGCGGATCCAGAACTTGTCCCAATCTGCGTCAGGGAAGCCGTCGTCGCACATGACCGTGGCAGCGCTCCATGGCGCCGACCCAACCCGTTCGACGATCGACGTGTCGTCGGATTCGTTGCCGCAACCCGTCCAGTCCTTGAGCGTGGAAGTCGAGCCTAGGGAGAAGTTGAAATCGGGAGACTCGTTGGCGATGTCGCTCCACCGCGCGTCCGACGCCGTGAAGCCAGTGATTTGCTGCTGCGTCCAACCAACGTTCTGCGATAGCCAGTAGGTGATGCTCCGATCGTTCCACCTCTCGTTGTACCACGTTCCTGCGCCGTGGCCCGCTGCGATGTTTGCAGGGCTGGCAACGATTCCCAATGCCGCAGCGGCAACGAGGACCCGTTTCAGCCGCATGCCCCAACGGTCGCGACCACGTGAGCCCCGGCCCCTACATCGTCGCTTGACTACTCAACACCCTGGGTGTCTACTTACGCAACGATGGTAGGAGGCTTGTCGTGATACGGGTTCGCAGACTGGCGCTCTTTCAGGCGGTCATAATCATTGGTGTGGTCTTCAATCCCTTGCCAGCCATCGCCGCTCACTCTGACCCCAAGCCGAACACCGTGAAGAGCTGGTACATGAACACGACCAGTGAGTCCGCGCACTTCGACCTTGGCTGCGCGCTCGGTGACAGGATTGAAGCCGGCAGCGACCCTAGCAATGCGGTCGTCATCATCTCGTATGGCGACCCGATTGAAGTTGGCTCAGGCTGGGGGACCGACCTTCCGGGCATTGCGGGCACGGCCACCGTCACTAAGATTCGAAAGGCCGTTCAGCAGTACGCCACTGGAGCCATCCTTTGCATTCCCTCCATCCTCAGAGACCACGTGAGCATCAGGATTGGGGTCGGCGTCACCAACAACTTCCCCGGCCCGTGGGGAACCACCAAATCGCACGATCACGGGGAGAAATGGGGAGAGGCTGTGAAGACTGCCAACGAGAACCTGTCGGCCACCGTGGCGGCAAGCGCAGAAATCTGGGGCGCCTATGACAATGAACTCGGCTACAGCAACCCCCAACAGGGTCGCGCGTGGGCCAACGGGTTCAAGGATGCCCCTGGCGTTTGGCCATACTTCTACTTTGGCGCCGCGGGTGGTTGTCGCAATTTCGACACTGGAGGAATCGGGTCCTGCGGCGTCGATCCATTCGACGCATGGCACGATGACGACGTGGTGTACATCGCCTACAACATCGCCATTGCCTACCCGATTCCTCAAATCTACCGGGAGGACGGCATCAACGCGGAACAGTGGGTGATGCTCAGTCTGTACAACAAGAGCACGTACGGAATCGAGCTCGATTTCGAGGGCCCGCTGAGCCAGAAGGCCGCCTGCGACTACATCGGCGCCAGCAACTGCATCGCGGATGGGACCTATAACACGTCAACGCAGGCCTGGAATCAGATGGTGAACAAGATGGACGCAAGGCCGGCGACGATAGACGACATGATCAATTCATGCGACATAGACTGGCACTAGGACTTGGACGGGAGACCTGATGGCGGGTTCCAGGAAGGCTCTCAGGCGGAGTGGGTTTGCCGCGGCTGCCCTACTTGTCGTTGGGGGGGTGGGGGCAATCTCGTCGTGGGCGGAGGGGTCGTCCGGTGGAGCGGTCGTCGACCCGACTGCGCCACATGCGTCAGAGGGCGAGCGGATTCTGGAAGAGCGGACGGCCATCGGGGATGCCCTGGCGAAGTGGGACGCTGAAGCCGAGGCTAGGGCCGAAGGTGAGGCCGAGTTGGATCCCAAAGATGCGCGGCCAAATACAGAGAAGGGGGAGTGGCCCGAAGGGATCCTAGGGCCCGGCGAGGCAAACCTCCCTCCCGGTCTCGGGTTCGTCGTTCAGAATGCCTGGGCCCACTCTGATGGGGACACCTACTACGGCGTCTACGCCGGTATCGGCGCTGGGCCAAACGGAGCACTCATCCTTGAAACCGTCGATCCGATCACCATGGAAAGCGCCTTGAAACTCATCGAAACGGACATCCCGGGACCTGTAGCGATCGTGAGCGCGAGCGATACGACCATCCTAATCGAGAGCGCAGATGGGAAGACCACTCTCGCGTTCAGCGTCGCAACTGAGGCTTTCGTTTCATAACCACGCGAAGCTGGGGCAGCCCCCCAGGCGACCCTGGCGCCGGTGTTAGGTTCGCTCGATGCACCTTCGGCTCGATCCCCGGCGGTTCACCCTCGGTCTGCACGGGCTCGCGTTGCTTCGCGGTTGGCCGTTCGGCGACGCCGACGAGGCGGCAGGCCGTCTCCGCGAGATGTCGTCGTTGCTCGAACGCGACGTCGATGCCGAGGAGCTGATCGACGCGACCGGCGTCGATCTCGATGCCGCCTACGAGGCCTGGGCCACCACCTACGACGAGCTGTCGAACGCTCTGATCGAGCACGAGGAGCCGGCCCTTCGCGCCATCGTGGAGCGGTTCGCGCCCGGCGATGCCCTCGACGCGGCGTGCGGTACGGGCCGCGTGGCCGCGATGCTGGTCGAGCGTGGCCACCGGGTGGTCGGTGTCGATACCTCACCGGCGATGTTGGCGAAAGCCGGCGCCAAGCAGCTGGAGGTGGACCTCCGCACGGGCGCGCTCGACCATCTCCCGCTCGCCGACGACAGCGTCGACCTCGCGGTGTGCGCGCTCGCGCTCACCCACGCCGAGGACCTGACAGGGCCCATGGGCGAGCTCGCGCGTGTGACCCGGCCCAACGGTGTGGTCGTGGTCTCGGACGTCCACCCCTTCGCGGTCGCCACCGGCGCCCACGCGGGTTTCCGCCGCGACGACGGCGAGCGGATGGTCACGCGGAACCACGTCCATTGGCACGGGGCCTACGTGCGGGCGGCGTCGGCCGCCGGCCTCACGGTCGACGACTGCCAGGAGGTGCTGGTCGGCGAGTCGTTCATCACCGAGCTGCGCGACGTGGCGACTCGCGGGCCGGCACGCGACGGGCTGCTCGGTCTGCCGCTCGTGCTCCTTTGGGTCTTCCGCAAGGGCCCGGCGCGCCCGGCGAGGTAACGTCGGCGCGTGCCACTTCCCATCGAGGACTACGCGCTGATCGGCGACACCCACACGGCCGCGCTCGTGGGCCGTGACGGATCGATCGACTGGCTGTGCCTGCCGCGCTTCGACTCGGGCGCGTGTTTCGCGGCGCTCCTCGGTGACCCGTCGCACGGCCGGTGGCTCCTGTCGCCGAGCGGACCGTTCCGCACACGACGCGCCTACAGGACCGACACGCTCGTGCTCGAGACCGAACACGAGACCGACGCGGGCGCGGTGCGCGTCACGGAGTTCATGACACCGCGGCGGGGACAGGCTCGGGTCGTGCGGCTGGTGGAGGGTCTGCGCGGCGCCGTCGACATGCACTCCGAGCTCGCCCTGCGGTTCGACTACGGTGCGGCCGTCCCGTGGTTGCGGCCGCAACGGCAGGGTGTGGCGGCGGTCGCCGGACCGGATGCGGTGGAGCTCCGCACGCAGGTGCCGCTCGAGGTCCGCCGTGGACTCGTGACGGCCGACTTCACCGTGCGAGAAGGCCAGCGCGCCGCGTTCGCGATGGTCTGGTACCCGTCCCACCAAGACCCGCCGCCCCAGATCGATCCGTGGGACGCCGCGAAGAGCGCCACACGTTTCTGGCGGGACTGGGCGTCGTTGTGCACCTACGACGGGGAGTGGCGCGATGCGGTGATGCGCTCGCTCATCACGTTGAAGGCCATGACGTACAGGCCCACCGGGGGCATCGTGGCCGCGGTCACGACGTCGCTGCCGGAAGAGATCGGTGGCGTTCGCAACTGGGACTACCGGTTCTGCTGGCTCCGCGACGCGACGTTCACCCTCTACAGCTTGCTGATGGCGGGGTATGAACGCGAAGCCGAGGCGTGGCGCGAATGGTTGCTCCGCGCGGCGGCTGGGGACCCCGGCGATCTGCGGATCATGTACGGCATCTCGGGTGAGCGGCGCCTGCCCGAGCTGGAGCTGGGGTGGCTCCCGGGCTACGAAGGGTCGACGCCGGTCCGCGCCGGCAACGACGCGTCGGGTCAGTTCCAGCTCGACGTGTACGGCGAGGTGCTCGACCTGTTGCACCAGGCCTCCCGGGAAGGGTTGCCGCACGAGGCTGCGGCGTGGGAGGTCGAACGCCGGCTCGTCGACGTCGTCGAGGGGCGCTGGCGCGAGCCCGACGAGGGCATCTGGGAGGTCCGGGGAGGGCGCCGGCACTTCACGCATTCCAAGGTCATGGCGTGGGTCGGGGTCGATCGCGCGATCCGCGACATCGAGCTGTTCGGGTTCGACGGGCCGGTCGAGCGCTGGCGTGCGCTCCGCGACGAGATCCACGCCGAGGTCTGCCGCGAAGGCTTCGACCCCGAGATCGGATCGTTCGTCCAGTCGTACGGGTCGACGGACCTCGATGCCGCGGTGCTGCTGATCCCGCTCGTCGGGTTCCTGCCCGCCGACGACCCCAGGGTCGTGGGGACGGTCGCCGCCGTGCAAGGGCGGCTCATGAGCGACGGGTTCGTCACGCGCTATGACCCGACGCGCGACGTCGACGGGTTGCCCGGAGGCGAGGGAGCCTTCATCCCGTGCACCTGCTGGCTGGCCGACACGTTGGCGATGCAGGGTCGTGACGCGGAAGCTCGCGAGCTCTTCGAGCGGGTGCTGGCGGTCCGCAACGACGTCGGGCTGCTCTCGGAGGAATACGACCCGGTCGCCCGACGGCTCGTCGGTAACTTCCCCCAGGCCTTCTCGCACGTCTCGTTGATCGGCACCGCGCGCAACCTCTCCCGGGGGATGGTCGGTCCGGCCGAGCGCCGTCGTTTGGGGTGGCGCGGGCTGGCCGGAGGCCGGCGGTGAGCCAGGCGGTGGCTGCGCTCGGGCTGGTGCGCGGCCGGCTCGCCCGCGCCGCCATCGTGCTCGACTACGACGGGACGCTTGCCCCCATCGTCGACCGTCCCGAACACGCCATCCCCGCGGCGGGCGCGGTCGAGGTGCTCGTCGCCCTCGCGTCGCTGGTGCGCGTGGTGGCCATCGTCACCGGCCGTCCGTCCGGGTTCGTTCGAAGCCGCCTGCCGGTGGCCGGGCTCACGGTCGTGGGCCTCTACGGCTCGGAGGATGCGCCGGACCTCGGTGCCGATGTCCTTCGCGCCGTCGCCTCCATAGCTCGCTCGGAAGAGGGTGCGTCGGTCGAAGACAAAGGCCCGGCCGTGGCCGTGCACGTCAGGCTCGCCCCCGACCCCGACGGTGCCGCGGACCGGTTGCGCGGGCCGTTGGCCGCCATCGCCGACGAGTCCGGTCTCGCGCTGCTCGAAGGCAAACGCGTGCTGGAGCTGGCGCCCGCGAACAGCAGCAAGGCCGACGCCGTGCTCGCGGTCGCGCAGGGCGCCGAAGCGGTCATGATCGCCGGTGACGACACCGCCGACGTCGCGTCGTTCGCGGCCCTCGACATCGTCGAGGCATCGGGCGTCCCGGTCCTCAGGGTCGCCGTGGCGGGGCCGGAGACCCCCGACGAGCTACGACGGCTCGCCGACCTGATCGTCGCCGGGCCCGAAGGGTTGCTCGACCTGCTGCGTGGGTTTTGACCCCAGACCTCGGGCGACGTCGAGGTCACGCAGCTGCGCGGTGAGCCAGCGTGCGGGGTTGCTCGTGAGCACGGCGCGGACGAGCCCACGGCTGCGCCGGATCCGCTCGTCGTCGGGCATCTCCAAGGCGAGCTTGATGGCGTCGGCGGTCTCGGCCACGTCGAACGGGTTGACCCCGATCGCGTGACGGCCCAACCGACCCCAGGCGCCCGCGTTCACCGACAACACGAGCGAGCCGTGGCGCCGGTTGACGAGCGGTCCCTCCATCGCAACGAGGTTCATGCCGTCGAATATCGGGTTGACGACGAGCGCGTCGTACAGCCCGTAGGCGGCGACGGCCGCCGGGTAGTCCTCCTCGGTCCTGATCTCGAGCGGGGTCCAGTCCGCGCCCCCGTGATGCGCGTTCAACTCCTCGGCGGCTTCGAAGCACCTGTCGGCGTAGCGCCGGTATTCGGGGATCTCGGTCCGCGACCGGGGGAGCAACGACAAGAAGCGGACCTTGCCGCGCCAGTCCGGGTTCGCGCTCAAGAAGGCGTCGTAGGCGCGGTACCCGCGCACGATGTTCTTCGACAGCTCGAGGCGGTCGACGCGCAGCAGGAGCTTGGCGTCACCCCGCCACGCGCCGAGCTCCCGGCGAAGGGCCTTCACCTCGGGCGACGCGGCGACGCGGCGAAGCGGCGCCGGGTCGAGCGCGATCGGGTAGGTCCGCACGAGCGTGCGCCGCCCCTCGTAGTCGATCCGCCGGCGGCGGATGTCCACCTTGGCCCCGCCGAGCGACTCCCGTACGCACAGCAGGAAGTTCTCGGCCCACGGGTCGGCCTGGAAGCCCAACACGTCGGCACCGAGCATGCCCGCTAGCAGCTCCTCGCGGACGGGCGCCGGCAGCAGCCGGAGGTAGGTGGGGCCGGCGAACGGCGTATGCGTGAAATGGGCGATGCGAGCATCGGGCCGCATGGCGCGGAGGTGGCCCGGCACGAGCGCGAGCTGGTAATCCTGCACCAGGTAGACAGGGGAGCGATCGGCCTCGCCGGCGAGGGCCTCGGCGAACGTTCGGTTGACCTCGCGGTAGTCGCTCCAGATCTGCCGGGTCTCGGCGTCCCACGCCGGCAGGTACGCGAGGTCGAACAGGTAGTGGTGCAGGAGCCACAAGACGCGGTTCGAGACGCCGTTGTAGTAGCCCTCGTAACGGTGCTTGTCGATGGTGACGAACGCGACGTGGCCGGCCGGTTCCACCTCGACGGCCCTGCCGGTGGCCGCGACCTGGTGATCGCCGTCGGTCATCGCGGCGGCCAGCCACGTCGCGTCGGACTCGAACAACACCCCGGCGAGGGCCGTGACGAGACCACCCGATCCGCGAACCGCCACGGGGGGTCCGTCTTCGTTGGGCTGGAACGACACGGGACCACGGTTCGACGCGACGATCAGGGGTGACTCGGCCGCGGTGTGCATGGCTTCGCGCATGAGCCTTCGCCCACCCTAACCGCTCCGCCCAGGAGCGGGCGAGACCGCTCAGTCGTCGAGGTCGAACGCGAAGCCGTCGTCGATGCGCCGCACGCGGCCGGTCACCGGCAGGTGCACGGCTGCGAGCCGCAGATGGTCGTCCGCCGCGCGTGCCAGCAACAGCTCTCGCGTCGCGGCGTTTCGATCGCCATCCACGTCCGCGCTCGAGACCCATGCGGGCTCGACGACGTTGTGCGGGTGGACGATGGCGTCGCCGGCCCACAACAGCGCGTCGCCGACCACGACGGCGACGTGACCGGGTGTGTGGCCCGGCGTCGCGATGAGGTCGACGCCGGTCGCAACCCGGCGATCCCCGTCGACCTCGTCGAGGAGTCCGGCGGCGGCGAGCGCGCCGAACGCCGCGCGCGCTAGTCCACCCGCATCACCGGGCAGCGCGCTCGCCGCCGCCGAGCGCCAGTACGCGACCTCGTCGCGGTGCACGATGTGGCGCGCTTGCCCGAACGTCGGCGCTCCGCCGCTGGTGACGAGACCTCCCACATGATCGGCATGACCGTGCGTCACGATCACGGTTCGCACATCCCCGGCCCCGACGCCCACGCCGGACAGCTCATCCAGGAGCAAGCCGGCGCCCCGGTCGGCACCGCGCGTGCCCAGGCCGGCGTCCACGAGCACCACGCCGTCTCGTGACTCGATGAGCAGCGCCGCGAACCGTCCCGGCATGGTTGCGTCCGTCTCGTCCATGCCCGCGAAACGCGGATGGAGGTCGACCTCGTAGCCCTTGAACACGAACCGGGGCGACACCCGCCGCCAGCCGTCGATGAGCACGTGGCACCGGATACCGCCTGCCTCCAGGAGCTCGCTCATCGAGCCGCACACCGTACCCGGTGCGCCCCGGGAAACGTCATCCGAGGCCGCGACCAGCGACGATGGGTTGACACTCTGCGCCGTGACCCCCAGACTGTCAGGACCATGTCGACGAAGGCTGTGGCTGGACACAGCACCCTCGTACTTATCGCGTAGGCGCGGGCGGGCCCATCGGCCCGACAGCCCCGCGCCAGATGCCCCTCGCCACGCGAGGGGCTTTTTGTACCCCGAGAGCGAGTGAACGGACCCCGACCACGGTGTGGCGGGAACCAGAAGGAGGAACACCGATGCGTTACGAGTTCGAGCGAGGCGGCGCCGTCATCGCCACCGTGTTGTGGGAAGGGCCCGGCCAGGTGAGCGTCGAGGGCGCCGACACCGTCACGCGCGGCACCGTGGACCGGTACCTGTCGTCCGAGGTGGTCTACCTGGGCGGCGGGTTCGACTTCGGCGAGGAGCAGGAGCCCGAAGTCCTGCAGATGCGCCGGCGCGACTGGACCCCGTGGGAGTTCGAGCGGGCCTGTCGCAACCTGGCACATCGCCTGCAGGCGACGGTCCGCCGGATCGAGACGGGGCCGGTCGAGGACCGCCAGGCGGTCGCGGGATGAAGATCGGTGGCGCGGAGGCGCTGCTGAAGGCCCTCGAGCACGAGGGCGTCGAGGTGGTCTTCGGCATCCCCGGTGGGGCCAGCATGCCCATCTACGACCCGCTCGTCGACAAGAGCTCCATCCGTCATGTCTTGTGCCGCCACGAGCAGGGCGCGGGGCACGCGGCCGAGGGTTACGCGTGGGCGACCGGCAAGGTCGGCGTGTGCATGGCAACGAGCGGCCCCGGCGCCACCAACCTCGTCACGCCGCTCGCCGACGCCAAGATGGACTCGGTGCCGCTCGTCGCCATCACCGGCCAGGTGCCGACCCCCGTGGTCGGCAACGACGCGTTCCAGGAGGCCGACATCACGGGCATCACCATGCCCATCACGAAGCACAACTTCTTGGTGAAGGACCCCGCCGACATCGTCGAGACCGTGCGCGAGGCGTTCCACATCGCCTCGACCGGCCGCCCCGGCCCCGTGTTGATCGACCTGCCGAAGGACGTGCTGCTGGCCGAGACCACGTGGCGCTGGCCCGAACACATCGGCCTGCCGGGCTACAAGCCCACGACCAAAGGGAACAACCGGCAGGTGGTCGAGGCCGTCAAGCTCATCTTGCAGGCGAAGCGCCCGGTGTTGTACGTGGGCGGCGGCGTCATCAAGGCCGACGCCTATGCCGAGCTGGCGCAGCTGGTCACCACCGGCCGCCTGCCCATGGTCACGACGCTCATGGCCCGAGGGGCGTTCCCCGACAGCCACGAGCTGAACCTGGGCATGCCGGGCATGCACGGCAGCTACACCGCCGTCACGGCTATGCAGAAGGCCGACCTGCTGGTGGCGCTTGGCGCCCGGTTCGACGACCGGGTGACCGGCAAGCTCGCGGCGTTCGCTCCCGACGCCGCCATCGTGCACGTCGACATCGACCCCGCCGAGATCGGGAAGAACCGGACCGCGGACGTGCCTATCGTGGGTGACTGCCGCGACGTCATCGCGAAGATGGTCGCCGAGCTCACCACGCGGCAGGAGGCAGGAGGCGGGGTGCCCGACCGTTCGGCGTGGCTCGCGCAGCTCGAGGAGTGGCAGCGCCTCTACCCCTACCGCTATGACCAGCAGCCCGGCGGTCCGCTCAAGCCCCAATACTGCGTCGAGCGGCTGCACCACTTCGCGGGTGACGACACCATCGTGGTCGCCGGGGTGGGGCAACACCAGATGTACGCCTCGCAGTACTGGCGGTTCGAGAAGCCCCGTCACTGGATCAACTCGGGCGGTCTCGGCACCATGGGGTTCGCCGTTCCCGCCGCGTTGGGTGCGAAGGTCGGGCAGCCCGACAAGCGGGTCGTGGCCATCGACGGCGACGGGTGCTTCCAGATGACGGCGCAGGAGCTGGCAACCAGCACGACCGAGCGCATCCCGTTCATCACCGCGATCTTGAACAACGGCTACCTCGGCATGGTGCGCCAGTGGCAGGAGCTGTTCTTCGACGAGCGGTATTCGGGCGTGTGGCTCGATCCCGACGTGCCCGACTACGTCAAGCTCGCCGAGGCCTACGGCGCCGTGGGCCTGCGGGTCGACACGCCCGAAGAGGTCGACACCGTCATCGAGAAGGCGTACGCCATCACCGACCAGAGCGTCGTGATCGACTTCCGCGTCGACCCCGCCGAGATGGTCTTCCCCATGGTGCCGGCGGGCGGGTCGAACGACGACATCATCTTGGGGCCTGACGCCATCCAGCGCACGGCCGACCCTGCGGAGGGACCCATCGTATGAGCAGCGGCGGCGGAACGCTCCACACCATCTCGGTGCTCGTCGAAGACAAGCCCGGTGTGCTCACGCGCGTGGCCGGCTTGTTCGCGGCTCGCGGGTTCAACATCGACTCGCTCGCGGTGGGCGCTACCGAGACGGCTGGGCTCTCCCGCATGACCATCGTCGTCAACGTCGACCTGAAGCCGCTCGAGCAGGTGACGAAACAGCTCAACAAGCTGATCAACGTCATCAAGATCTTGGAGCACGATCCGGGGACGGCCGTCGAACGCGAGCTGATGCTGGTGAAGGTCCGCGCCGCGGGCGACGACCGTGCTCGCGTCCTCGAGATCGCCGACGTCTTCCGCGTGAACGTCGTCGACGTGACCCACTCGACGCTCACGCTCGAGGCGACCGGGAAACCCGAGAAGCTCGAGGCGCTGCTGGAGCTGGTCGGCGGCTTCGGCGTCGTCGAGCTGTCGCGCACGGGCCGCATCGCGCTGGCGCGCGGTGACCGCGGCATCCGTGAGCGGGTCCTGAAGGCCGCCGGCGGCTAGGGCCGCCACCAAACAGGAGAAAGGCACGACGATGGCGACGATCTACTACGAGAAGGACACCGACCCCGGCGTCTTGAGCGACCAGAAGATCGCGGTGCTCGGGTTCGGATCGCAGGGGCACGCTCACGCACTGAACCTGCAGGACAGCGGGCTCGACGTGCGGGTCGGGCTGCGCGCAGGCTCGCCAAGCCGCGCGAAGGCCGAGGAGGCCGGTCTGCGCGTCCTCGACACCGCCGGCGCCGTCGCCGAGGCCGACGTGGTCATGTGCCTGCTCCCCGACACGTCGCACGGCGCCGTCTACACGTCCGACATCGCGCCCAACCTCAAAGACGGCGACATGTTGATGTTCGCCCACGGGTTCTCGATCCACTTCGGCACGGTGGTGCCGCCCGACGGCGTCGACGTCACCATGATCGCCCCGAAGGGCCCGGGTCACCTCGTGCGCCGCACCTACGAGGAGGGCAACGGCACGCCGGGGCTGGTCGCCGTGCAGCGCGATGCCACCGGCAAGGCCAAGGCGAGAGCGCTCGCCTACGGCGCCGCCATCGGGTGTGCGAAGCCCGGCATCATCGAGACCACCTTCAAGGAGGAGACCGAGACCGACCTGTTCGGTGAGCAGACGGTCTTGTGCGGGGGCATCAGCGAGCTGGTCCGCAACGGCTTCGAGACGCTGGTCGAGGCCGGCTACCAGCCCGAGATCGCATACTTCGAGTGCCTCCACGAGCTGAAGCTCATCATCGACCTCATCTACGAGGGTGGTCTGTCGTGGATGCGGTACAGCGTGTCCGACACCGCCGAATGGGGCGACTACCAAAGCGGCCCGCGGGTCGTCGACACGCACGCCCGCGAGCAGATGGAGCAGATCTTGGCCGAGATCCAAGATGGCACCTTTGCCGAGAAGTGGATCGCCGAGGCCGACGCCGGGTTCGGCGAGTTCCTCCGACTTCGCGGCCAGGCGCAGACGTCCCAGCTCGAGCAGGTGGGACGGCAGCTGCGCCAGATGATGCCCTGGCTGGAGTCCGAGCAGAAGGTGCCGAGCTGATGAGCGAGAACGCAGACCCCGACGTAGTCGCGGGCTCAAGTAGCGAAGCGGAAGCCCGCTCTGACCAAGTACGGATCTTCGATACCACGCTGCGCGACGGCGAGCAGGCGCCGGGCATCGCCCTCACCAAGCCCGAGAAGGTCGAGATCGCCGAGCAGCTCGCTCGGCTGAACGTCGACATCGTGGAGGCCGGGTTCCCCATCTCGTCGCAGGGCGAGTTCGAGGCCGTGCGCGAGATCGCCGACACGGTGAAAGGGCCCGTGATCGCGGCGCTCGCCCGCACTGCGACCGGCGACATCGAGCGCGCTGCCGAGGCGTTGAAGGGTGCCGAGCGCTGGCGGATCCACACGTTCATCTCCACCAGCGACATCCAGATGGGCGCCATGTTGAAGATGTCGAGCCAACAGGTGCTGCAGGCCATCGAGGACAACGTGAAGCTGGCGAAGTCTTACACCGACGACGTGGAGTTTTCGGCGCAAGACGCCACCCGGACCGAGCTGGCGTTCCTGCTGGAGTGTTACCGCCTCGCGGTTCGCTTCGGCGCCACCACCATCAACGTTCCCGACACGGTGGGGTATGCCACGCCGAGTGAGTTCGGCGAGCTGATCCGTATCGTGCGCGGCGAGCTGCCCGACGACGTGATCATCTCGACCCACTGCCACAACGACCTCGGCCTCGCCGTCGCCAACGCGCTCGCGGGTATCGAGAATGGCGCGCGGCAGATCGAGGTCGCGGTGAACGGCATCGGCGAACGTGCCGGCAACTGTTCGCTCGAAGAGATCGCGATGATCGTCCGGACGCGGCGCGAGCACCTGGGTGTGACGCACGGGCTGAACATCAAGGAGATCACGCGAACGTCGCGACTCGTGTCGATGATGACCGGGTACAGCGTCCAGCCGAACAAGGCGGTCGTGGGTTCCAGCGCGTTCGCGCACGAGAGCGGCATCCACCAGCACGGTGTGCTCGCGAACCGAGCGACCTACGAGATCATGGATCCGGTCGAGATCGGGCTCGAGGGCAACCAGCTGGTCTTGGGCAAGCACAGCGGCCGGCACGCGTTCATCGACGCCCTCGAGAAGCTGGGCATCAGCCTCGACGACGCGCAGCTCAACCGGGTGTTCAGGCGATTCAAGGACCTGGCCGATCGCAAGGTGCAGCTGACCGATCAAGATCTGAGCGCCATCGTGGCCGAGGAGCTGGGCGCGGCCGAAGACGACCTCTTCCTTCTCGAGTCGGTGGTCGTGGGCGGCGGCACGCACCTGCAACCGCGAGCCACGGTCCACCTCAAGAAGGGTGAGGAGACGATCGAGGAGTCCGCGACGGGAGACGGTCTGATCGACGCCGTCATGGGCGCCGTGGCACGCGCCGCCGGGGTGGAGGGACGGCTCGTGAGCTTCCACGTCTCGGCCGTGACCGGTGGCACCGACGCCCTAGGAGACGTCGTGGTGCAGGTCGACGTCGACGGCCGGCGCGTCACCGGGCGCGGGGTGGCGACCGACGTGGTCGAGGCGAGCGCGAGGGCATACCTGGCGGCCGTCAACCGAGCGCTGCAGGTGCAAGCGAAGGACGCCGCCCAAACCAACGAGGTCACGCCGTAGTGAACGCGCATCGCGTCGGTGTGATCCGGGGGGACGGCACCGGGCCGGAGGTCGTGGGCGAGGGTCTCAGGGTGCTCGACGCCGTGCGGGCACGCCACGGGTTCACGGTCGACCTGGTCGACCTCGATCTGGGAGCAGATCGGTACCTGCGAACCGGCGAGGTGCTCCCCGACGAAGAGCTGGCCGCGCTCGCGGGTTGCGACGCGATCTTCTTGGGAGCGGTCGGCGATCCACGTGTGAGACCTGGGGTCCTGGAGCGTGACCTGCTGCTGCGGATCCGGTTCGAGCTCGACCAGTACGTCAACCTCCGGCCGATCGTGCGCTACCCCGGCGTGCAGACCCTCGTGCCTTCGCACACCGAAGCCGACGTGAACATGGTGGTCGTGCGCGAGAACTCCGAGGGGCTGTACTCGGGCGCCGGTGGGTTCCACCGCAAGGGCACCCCCTTTGAGGTGGCCGTGCAGGAGTCAATCAACACGCGCCACGGTGTGGAGCGGATCGTGCGCTACGCCTTCGAGCTTGCGTCGTCGCCCGGGCGTCGCGGGAAGCTCACGCTCGTGCACAAGACGAACGTGCTGACGTTCGCCGGCGACCTGTACCAGCGGGTCGTCGACGAGCTCGCCGGGCAGTTCCCCGAGGTCGATGCCGACTACGTCCACGTCGACGCAGCCTGCATCTACTTCCTCGATCAACCGTCGAGGTTCGACGTGATCGTCACCGACAACATGTTCGGCGACATCATCACGGATCTCGGCGCCATGATCCAAGGAGGCATGGGCATCGCCGCGGGCGGCAACATCAACCCCGAGGGCGTATCGATGTTCGAGCCCATCGGCGGGACCGCGCCGAGCGAGACCGGCAAGGGCACGATCAACCCGCTGGCTGCGATCGGCGCACTGCAGATGCTGCTGCACCAGATCGGCGAGTCCATGGCGGCCGCAGACGTGGACCGGGGCATCCGTCTCGCGACATCGTTGATGAAGAGCATGCGGGCCGGCGAGATGGGCTTCACGACCGCCGAGGTGGGCGATCTCGTCGTCGAGGGGCTCTCGTCGTGACGAGGTCCGGAGCAGGCCAGGTCGAGCTGTACGACACCACCCTCCGCGACGGGGCGCAGCAGGCCGACCTGTCCTACACCATCGACGACCGGCTCCGGATCTTGCACAAGCTCGACCAGGTGGGGTTCCCGTTCGTCGAGGGTGGCTGGCCCGGCGCGAACCCACGCGACACGGAGTTCTTCAAGCTGGCCACGAAGGAGACGCTGCAGCGCGCGCAGCTGACCGCCTTCGGCATGACCCGGAAGGCCGGTGAGAGCGCCGAGGAGTCACAGGCGCTCCGCGACCTGCTCGACGCGGGGACCGAGGTCGTCTGTCTCGTCGGCAAGGCCTGGGACCTGCACGTGACCGAAGCGCTGCGGACCAACCTCGACGAAGGGGTGGCGATGGTCGGCGAGTCGGTCGCGTTCCTGCGCGCGCAAGGGCGGCGGGTCTTCTTCGACGCCGAGCACTTCTTCGACGGGTACCGCGCGAACGCCGGGTTCGCCATGGCCGTGGTGTCCGCGGCCGAGGAGGCCGGCGCCGAGCGGTTGGTCCTCTGCGACACCAACGGAGGGATGTTGCCGTTCGACGTCGCCGATATCGTCAAGCAAGTTGACCAACAGGCGAGTGTGCCGCTCGGCATCCACGTGCACAACGACGCCGGCTGCGCGGTCGCGAACACGCTGATCGCCGTCGAGGCCGGTGTGACGCAGGTCCAGGGCACCATCAACGGCTACGGCGAGCGGACGGGCAACGCCGACCTCGTGCCGATCACCGCCGACCTCGTGCTGAAGATGGGGGTCGTCGACGCGCTGCCCGACGGCTCGGTCGGCCGGCTGACCGAGCTGGCTCACTTCGTCGCCGAGATCGCGAACCTGCCGGCCGAGGCGCGCCAGCCCTACGCGGGACGCTACGCGTTCACGCACAAGGCCGGTCTGCACACGAGCGGTGTCGCCCGGGTCGCCCGCGCCTACGAGCACGTCGACCCTTCGACGGTGGGGAACCGGCGTCGAGTGGTGGCCAGTGACTACGGTGGCGGCGCGACGATACGCATGAAGGCCGAGGAGTTCGGGCTCGCGCTGCCCGACGCCGCCATCCCGGTGGCGGTCGACAAGGTCAAGGACCGGGAGGCGGCCGGCTACGCGTTCGATGTGGCCGAGGCATCGCTGGAGCTGCTGCTCCGCGACGCCGCCGGCTGGGCACAGTCGTTCTTCGACGTCGAGAGCTACCGCGTCCACGTCGAGGAGCGCGTGGGCGACGATGAGGGGCCGCTCGCCGAGGCGACGGTCAAGGTCCATACGAAGGGCACCCGCCACATCGAAAGCGCCGAGGGACAGGGACCGGTCGGAGCTCTCGACAACGCCCTGCGGAAGGCGCTCACCAACGACTACCCCGAGCTCGCCCACATGTCGCTCGAGGACTACCGGGTCCGCGTTCTCGACGAAAGCGTGGGGACGGGGGCCGTCGTTCGGGTCTTGATCGACACGTCGAACGGTGAGCGCGACTGGACCACCGTGGGGGTCAGCGAGAACATCATCGAGGCGTCGTGGGCGGCGCTCGTCGAGGCGTACACGTTCGGCCTTCTGCACCCCCGCGAACACGCCTCGGAGTGACGGGGGCGTGAGCACGGTGAGCGGGGCGAACCGTTCGGCGATCGCGATCCGCGAGGCGACGGTCGCCGACGCCCGCGGGGTCGCGGAGGTCCACGTCGAAGGGTGGTCCTGGGGCTATCGGGGCCTGCTGCCCGACGAGGTCATCGGCGAAGTGGGCGTCGACGCGCGCGAACGGCAGTGGGTCGCGGCCTTCACCGACGACCGGCGCGAGGGCGACGCGTGCTTCGTGGCCGAAGATGTGGCCGGCCGGGTGGTCGGGTTCGTCGCGTGCGGGCGGGCGGCCGACGAGCACGTGAGGCCGCCCGAGGGTGCCGGCGAGGTGTATTCGATCTATCTCCGCGAAGGGGTGCGGGGCACGGGCACCGGGCGGGCGTTGATGGAGCGAGCGCACGAGGCGATGGCCGGCGCCGGCTTCGATCGGGCCGTCTTATGGGTGCTGGAGTCGAACGACCCCACGCGCCGGTTCTATGAAGCGGCCGGATGGTCCTGGGACGGGTCGCGCAGCGAACATCGGTTCGACTGCGGCGGCCGTCCCATCGTTCGCTACGCGCGGTCGTTGTGACGCCGCGGTCACGGTGTCGGGTCGCTCGCGTTCGCGCTGACCGCCCGCACGATCTTGTTCTCGATGATCTTGGCCGAGGCGTCATCGAAGCCGCTCGAGATGATGGAGAACTCGGCCCACTCGTCGGAACGCTGTAGCCAGATCCATCCCGACAGCGCCGAGTGGTCGATGAGCGTCCCGGTCTTCGCGCGGATCTTGACGTCGATGAGCCGGTCTTCGAGCGTCCCCTGGTCGCCCGTGGGCAGCGATATACGAAGCGCCGGTCCCCACTGCCTGGTATCGGCATCCCACAGCAGCCGCACGATCGCCAGGGGCGAGGCACGGTTGTCGTAGGACAGGCCGGATGCATCGCGGCAGGTGAGTGCCTCGCCCCTGGCCGCCGCGTACGCGCAGACGGCGGCCGCGGCGGCCGCGATCGAGCCCGTCCCGGAGATATGTGTGCCGAGGAACTTGCCCAGGACCTCGGCCCAGAGGTTGCGCGAGTCGCGGTTCATCCGCCGCACCATGCCTTCGAGCGGCGCCGACCGAACCTGAGCGAGCACGCGCATCCTGGTGGGCGGCACACCGCTCGTGGGTGCGTCGCGCACCACGACGCCCATGGCCTCGAGCCGCGCCGTCAGCGCCGCCGCGGCCCTCCGCTCGGGGTCGTTCACGTGGCGGCCGGCGGCGTCTTCGTTCTTCGCGTAGACCAGCGCCGTCGGGCGTGCGATGAACACCTCGGGGAAGTAGTCGCGCCAGCCCGGCGCCCACCAGTCACGCGCGAACGAGCGGTGTGACCCGGCGACCGCGCCCCTGATCCGGCGGACGCCGGCGTCGACGAGCTGGCGAGCGAGCGCCGCCAGGTCGGCCGGGGTGATCTCGGGGTCACCCCGGCCGACGATCCACAGGTCGCCGTCGAGGATGCGGCCGACGGGTGCCTTCGACATGAGCGAGGTGGCGATGGTCCGGTCCGTCCCGAACCGGTTGAACAGCGCCATCGACAAGATGAGCTTCTGGTTCGACGCCGGCGCCCGGGCGACCCGGGCGAGGTGCCGGTACCAGACCTCACCGTCGTTCCCGATGACCACCGAGAAGGGGCGGTCGCCGACGACCTCGTCGATGCGTTGCACCCACTTCGGGTCGGTGGCCTGCGCCCATGCGGGGGAGGACATGGCCGCGAGCGCAGCGGTGACGGCGACCACGACGACGATGGCGCGGGCCCGTGTCATGGACCTCGATGGTAGCGGCAAGGAGGTCGCGCGCCTCCGAGGGCGACGAGCGACGTAGACTCCGCCGCGTTCCGGGCGGCGCTCACGCCCACGACAGGCCACGACCGAGGAGGCGCGACACCCGTGAGGAGCATCGACCGCGCACGGCTGCACGAACTGATGGAGCGCGAGCTGGCGACATTCCGCAACCTCCACCCCCGGTCACGTGAGCTGGCCGACGATGCGAAGACCTCTTTGCTGTTCGGCGTACCCATGAACTGGATGACGCGCTGGCCCGGCGATCACCCCGTGTTCGTTGACCGCGCGGAGGGTGCGAGCTTCGTCGATGTCGACGGCAACACCTACGTCGACCTGTGCCTGGGTGATACGGGCGGGATGGCGGGGCACGCGCCGAAGGTGAGCGTCGACGCCATCGCCGAACAGGCAGCGAAAGGCATCACGTTGATGCTCCCGACCGAAGACGCCGCGTGGGTGGGGCGTGAGATGGCCCGGCGCTTCGGTCTTCCCTACTGGAACTTCGCTCTCACCGCCACCGACGCGAACCGGTTCGCCATCCGTTGGGCCCGGCAGGTCACCGGCCGCCCCAAGGTCCTGTTCCACAACTGGTGTTACCACGGGTCGGTCGATGAGTCGTTCGCGACGTTCGACGCCGCCGGCGACGTGGGGGCGCGCCCCGGCAACGTGGGCCCGCCGGTGCCGCTCGACCAGACCACCCGCCTCGTCGAGATCAACGATCTCGATGCCCTCGAACGCGAGCTCGCCACCGGCGACGTGGCGGTGTGCCTGTTCGAGCCGGCGCTCACCAACATCGGCATCGTCCTCCCCGACCCGGGGTACCACGAAGGCGTGCGCGAGCTGTGCAACCGGTACGGCACGTTGCTGCTCATCGACGAGACACACACGATCAGCGCCGGTCCCGGCGGCTGCACGAAGGCATGGGGGCTGCAGCCCGACATCGTGACGATCGGCAAGACCCTCGGGGCCGGCATCGCGAGCGCGGCGTACGGGTTCTCGGCGGAGCTGGCCGAACGTATCTACGCCAACACCGACTGGAGGAACGCCGACGTGGGCGGGGTCGGGGGCACGCTCGCGGGGAATGCCTTGTCGCTCGCCGCGATGCGAGCGACGCTCAGTGAGGTCATGACCGACGAGGCGTTCGAGCGCATGATCGCGCTCGGGGAGCGCTTCGAACAGGGTGTGCAGGACGTGATCGAGACCCGCTCCCTGCCGTGGCACGTCGTTCGTCTCGGCTGCCGAGTCGAGTACATGTTCCGGCCCGAGCGGGCTCGCAACGGGAACGAGGCGGCTGCGGGTCAAGACGACGACGTGGATCCGTGCATCCACCTGTACCTGCTGAACCGCGGGATCTTGATGACGCCGTTCCACCACATGGCCCTGATGTCGCCGGCCACGACGGCCGACGACGTCGACCGCCATAGCCAGGTCTTCGCCGAGATGGCCGACGAGCTGATGGGGACGTGATCATGGCCGACGCGACGCCCTATCACGAGTGGCGGTCGCGGAACGACCGCATGAAGGCGGCGAGCGCCTCGACGCCATCGAGCGGCATGGCGTTGTAGATCGACGTCCGGATGCCGCCGACGCTCCGGTGTCCGCGGAGCTCGGTGAGCCCCTGTGCCGCTGCTTCCTCCACGAAGGTCCGTTCGAGCTCGTCATCGGGGAGGCGCCAGGTGACGTTCATCAACGATCGGCTCGCCGGTTCGGCGTGGCCCCGGTAGAACCCCGGTGCGGCGTCGATCTCGTCGTAGAGCAGCGCCGCCTTGTGTTCGTTCCGCACCCGCATGGACTCCAGCCCCCCGATCTCGTCGCGGAGCCACCTCGCCACGAGCCCGATCACGTAGATCGCGAAGACCGGGGGCGTGTTGTACAGCGACCCGTGCTCGATGTACGTACGGTAGTCGAGCAGCTTCGGGAGGCCGTCGGGGGCGCGCCCGATGAGGTCCTCGCGCACGATGACCACCGCGACACCGGCGGGCCCGGCGTTCTTCTGCGCTCCTGCGTACACGATGCCCGTGCGCCCGATGTCGAGGGGGCCGGAGAGGAAGTCCGACGAGACGTCGGCGACGAGCGGGACCCCGCTGGGCGTCGACGGCAGCGATGCGAACCGGACACCGTGGATCGTCTCGTTGGTGGTGACGTGCGCCAACCGCGCGCCGGGCGACAAGGCCCCCACGAGCTCCTCCGGCGTGGGGACGCGCGTATAGCCGGCGTCGCTGCCCGACCACGCCAGCCGAGTGGGTCCGAGCCGGGTGAGCTCACGGTGAGCCGCGGCACCCCACGACCCCGTGACCACGACGTCGGCCGGGTGGCGTTCGTCGGCTGGGAGGTTCAGCGCCACCATCGAGAACTGCATCGACGCACCGCCAGGGCAGAACACGATCCGGTGGGTGTCGGGGATATCGAGCAGGGCGCCGAGGTCGTCGACGGCTCGTTCGAGCACGCCGGTGAACCACGCGCCGCGATGGGACACCTCGAGTGGCGAGGCCCCCACACCCGGCAGCGACACGATCTCGGCCTGGATCTGCTCCAAGACCGGGAGCGGCAACACACCGGGGCCGGGCGAGAAGCTGACGACGCGCTCGGTCATGGGTCCGCCAGGCTACCGGCGGCCCGATCAGGCGCCCGGCTTGTACACCATGAGCACCAAGATGACGGCCAGACCGACGGTGCCGATCACGGTCACGAGCACGGGGGTCGGGCGGCCGAGGAGCTTCTTCAGGTCGTCGTCGGACAACGGGTACGTGCCGTCGGCCCACGTCGTCGTCGCCTCACGGATCGCTCGCATGTACGGGCTCGCCATCGACGCCATGAGCCCCATGACGACGAGCAGGGTCCCGATGGCCGCCCAGATCCACCAGCCACGGGAGAACCAGTCGCCCGCGAGGCCGCCGCCGATCCCGCCGACGAGCATGACACCGATCGATGCGTACATCGGGGTCGTGGCCCTCCTCGAGGTTTCGGCGCGGTCGAGCATCCTCGGCCGATCGGGGAAGGTCGGCTTGACCGCGAACAGCATCCAGATCTGCACGCCGTGGACGATGAGGAACCCCGAGACGCCCGCCAGATGCACGAGCAACCACAGCCGCGTCATGCCGCCGCCCTGAACAGCGGGCGCGTCAGACAGGTCGGACCGCCGTCGCCCTTGCGGCTGATCTCGTCCCCGGTGTAGGTGGTCACGTCGACCCCTGCGGCTTCTAACCGGCGCAGGGTCTCGGGGTTGCCATCGAGGGCCAGCGCGCGCCGCGGTCCGAGCGCCAAGACGTTCGGGCCCATCGAGGCGAGCTCGTCGCCGGGGACCTCGACGACCGCGATGCCTCTTTCATCGAGCAGTTGGACGAGGCGCACCGGCATGAGCGGCGGGTGCGCCACCACGAGGTCGGCGTCGAGGGGTGAGATGAACGACATGAGGTGCAGGCATTCGCCTGGTCCGCGCAGGTGCGGCAGGTCGAAGGCGATGACCTCGACATCGGGCCCCACGATCGCTCGCAGCTGCTCGACCGCGGCTTCGTTCGTCCGGTAGCCCATGCCGATGAGCAGCGTGCGTCCGTCGAGGAAGAACATGTCGCCACCTTCGGCGCAGGCGGGCTCGGTCAGACGGCCGGCCTCGGTCAGCCCGCGGGTGGTCAGGTCGGTGGCGAGCGCGTCGGGCTCGCCGCGGCGGCCGGCCTTGCCCGGTCGGAGCACCACGAAGCCCGCGTCGATGAGCAGCAACGGATCGTAGGCGTAGATGGCGTCGGGGTCGGCGTCGCCCGCGACATCGGAGCTCCCTTCGATCACGGTGGCGCCCGCCGCGGCCAACGTGGCGCGGAAGGCTTCGTGCTCGGCCCGGGCCGCGGCGGGCGCGGGCGCCGCGCGCCACCCGAAGTCGATCCATGCGGTGGTGTCGTCGGCGCGCGGCGCCCGGACGTAGACCTCGAGCAACGTGCCGTAGCCGTTCTGGATGCCCATCCGCGCGCGAGTATCGCAGGCATGTGATGCCCGGCGCTCGGGTCGCGGCGCCGGTCAGCGCTTGTGCGTGTGTCGCCCGGCGCGTGTCGCTTTCGGGCCGCCGTTGCCGTTCCCGTGTTCACCGGCGTGTCCGGGCACCCCGTCGGCGTACAGCGGCTCGGTGTGGTTGCCCACCGTTGTCAACTGGCCCGGAGGGCCACCGTGAGGGTTGTGCAGCGCACTGTTTCCGGGTGCCAGCTCGAAGCGAGCCGACGTAGCCGGGTCGGGATCCGGCTCGGGTCCTTGGCCGGGACCAGGACCGGGACCAGGACCAGGATCAGGCTTGGGACCCGGGTCGTTCCCGGGACCGGGGCCGGGGTCGTCGACGTTGTCAGCCGGCTCGGGTGCCCGGGGGTCCGGCGGGTACATCACCGGAGGCCCGTTCGGCTCCGGCCCGTTGGGGTCGCCTGGCTCCACGATGGGCGGCGGTTCATACGGCGGGATCGGAGGCGCGACGATGGGTGGGCGGCCGAGATCAGCGAACCCCGACGCCAGCACCACGTGCGCGGGCACACGCCCGCCGGCGAGCGCGAGCGAGAGCGCGAGCACCCCGATGGCGGCGGCCCCGCCGAGCGCCATGAGCCCGACCCGTCGGTTGTCCGCGATGGTCTCGGCGTCGTCTGCCGCGGCGAGCGCCGTCGCCCCGGCGGAGATCGGCAACGGGATCACCTGGCCGGGCTCGTCGGACGGGGGCTCGTCAGAAGCAACGGGGTCGTCGGGCTCCACCGGACGGAAACGCGCCTGCAGCTCCGTCACGGCCATGCCGACCGGCACCCCGCCGCGCTCGGCGAGGCGGTCCCGGAGCGTCGCCGGGTCTTTTCGCACCTTCTCGACCCAGTCGGGCCGCTGCAAGCCGTGCGGCGCGGCCACCGCCGCCGTGACCCGGGACACGGTTGGCCCGAGCTGGCCGAGGACCTCGCCGGGGTCGACCCTCGCGTCGCCGCCGATGGGCACCACGGCACCGGGCCAGACGAGCACGATCTTCGTCGAGGGCGCCAGCTGGCGGACGAGCTGGACGGCGCTGACCCCGATGCCGTCGTCGAGCACCACGACGTCGGGGGCGTGCTCCGTGACGAGAGGTCCCAGCTCTGCGGCGCTCGAGGCCTGCCCGGCCACCTCGTGACCGTCGCCCTCGAGGACGAAACGCAGCAGACCCTTGCGGTCCGCTTGCCCTTCCGCCACAACGATCTTCACACCGTGTCGGCTCACAGGCCGGCGACCCCTCCCCTCGTACCGCGGTTAGCCTACCCCGCACGCAGGACACGAACCAGGAAGCCCCGGCTCCCCGCGGGCGCGCCGATACACTCGCTCGATGGGTGAGGTGCGCCTGCATTGGGACGGCGATCGCCTCCAGTTCCACGGCACGACCGCTTACGGCGACCCCATCAGCGTCGGCGGCGATGCCGAAGGACCGGGCGCGAAGCCGTCGGACCTGCTCCCACTTTCGCTCGCGGCATGCACCGCCTACGACGTGGTGGAGATCATCCGCAAACAGCGACAGGTGCTGCGGGGCCTCGACGTCGTCGTGACCTCGACGCAAGACCCCGACCCTCCGTGGACGTTCCGATCGATCCACTGCGAGTTCGTGTTGACCGGAGACATCGACGAGAGCAAGGCCGAGCGGGCCGTGAGCCTCGCCGAGGGGAAGTCCTGCGCGGTGGCTGCCACGATCGCTCCCGTGGTCGCCTTGACCCACGCCGTCCGCATCGTCGGCGTGTAGGGGCCTGGGAGACTCCTTCCATGGACCGCGACGCCTTCCACACGCTGCTCGGCGGAGGCGCGTTGGTCGCCGACGGTGGCACGGGCACCTCACTGATCGACGCCGGGACACCGCCCGATGCCTGTCTCGAGCTCGCGAACGTCGATCACGCCGATCGCGTCTTGGCCGTGCATGAGGCGTTCGTCGCTGCCGGCGCCGTTCTCGTGGTAGCGAACACGTTCGGGGCGAACCGCGTTCGGTTGGAGCCGCACGGCCTGGCCACACGGGTCGACGAGCTGTGCGCGGCCGGCGTCCGGCTCGCGCGAGAGGCAGGCGCACGCGTGGTCGGGGGCTCGATGGGACCGCTTGGGGTCAGGCTCGCCCCATACGGGCGCCTTCGCGTCGGCGATGCAGAGGAGGTCTACGCCGAGCAGGCAGCCGCGCTCGCCTCGGCCGGGGCCGACGTGCTCGTCATCGAGACCCAACCCGACCTCCGTGAGCTGGTCGTGGCGGTCCAGGCCGCACGCCGAGCGGCGCCCGATCTGCCCATCCTCGCCAGCGCCACCTTCACCCGCGACGATCGGACGCCGCTCGGCGACACCCCCGAGGCCGTCGCTCGGGCATCCGCCCAGGCCGACGTCGACGCCATCGGCGTGAACTGCGGCGAAGGTCCCGCGCAGGCGCTCAGGATCCTCCGCGCGATGCGCGACGCTGCGAACGACCTCCCGCTGTCGGCGCGGCCGAACGCGGGTGGACCGGCAGCCGTGGCCGGACGGCTGGTGTACCCCGCGACACCGGACTACCTCGCCGAGCTTGCGCGCGCGTTCCTCGACGAAGGCGCCACCATCGTCGGCGGGTGCTGTGGCACCGGCGCCGCGCACGTCGCGGCCGTCGCAGCCGTGGTTCGCGAGCACCGGCCACGCGTTCGGGTCGTGACCACGCCGCCCACCGACGTCGATGTCGTCACCACGACGTCGCTGCCGCCCACCCGGCTCGCCGAGGCGCTCGACGGTGGACGGTTCGTCATCACGGTCGAGATGGAGCCGCCTCATTCGTTCGACGCTGCGTCGCTCGTCGCCGCCGCCACGACGCTCCGTGACGCGGGCGCCACGGCTGTCGACGTCGCCGACTCGCCGATGGCGAAGATGCGGATGAGCGCGTGGGCTGCGTGCCGGCTCATCGAGGAGCAGGCAGACGTCGAGACCGTGTTGCACTTCCCCACGAGAGGCAGGAACCTGCTGCGGCTGCAGGGCGATCTGCTCGGTGCGCACGCACTCGGCATACGCAACCTGTTCGTGTGCGTCGGCGACCCGGTCGCGATCGGCGACTTCCCGCACGCGATGAACGATGTCGACGTCACCGCCACCGGGTTGTTGCGGCTGATCAGCGAGGGCTTCAACGCCGGCGTCGACCGGTCGGGCGCTCCGATCGGTGAGCCCACCGGGTTCGTGGTGGGCGCCGCCGCATCACCCGCGGCCCCCGATCTGGAACGCGAGGCCCGCTTGCTGGTCCGAAAGGTCGACGCCGGCGCGCGCTTCGTGTTGACCCAGCCGGTCTATGACGTCGCACCCATCGAGGCCTTGCGACGCAGCTACGAGGCGGCGGCTGGACGACCCCTCGACATCGCCGTGCTCGCCGGCGTCCTGCCGTTGGTCTCGGGTCGCCACGCGACGTTCCTGCACAACGAGGTCCCCGGCATCTCTATCCCCGGGTCGTTGCGCACCCGCATGGACCGAGCCGGCGACGGTGAGGCCGCGTGGCGCGAGGGCGCTGCCGCCGCGGCCGACCTCGTCGCGTCGCTGCACGCGTCCGGTGTCGCCGGCATCTACGTGATGCCGCAGTTCGGACGGTACGACCGCGCCGCGGAGGTGGTCGAGGAAGCCCGCCGCCGAACCGACCCCGCCTGAGGACGGCTCGGCGTCTGCGCCGGCCGGCGGCGAAGGACTACCATGAGTGCCCACCGATCACCGCCCACCGATCAGCGACCTGACACCACCGACGAGGCGCCAACCGTGTCCACGACCGATCAGTCGCCCCCGCCCGCCCAAGCCGTCGCGCCCGTTCCCGCAGCTCCGCCGCTGACCGTCGAGGGCGTCGTCGATCAGATCTCGGCCCGCGTCCCCGTTGAGCAGCGCGACGCGATGCACGCGTTCGCGAAGGCGCTGCTGCGCCGCCTGACCGATGAAGATCTGCGCGAGCTGGGCATCGACGCCTTGCACGCGATGGCCGCGGGGGCATACGCCTTCACCGATACACGCGGCAACCATCCGTCGGCCGTGCGCGTGTTCGCACCGACCATGGAGCGCGACGGCTACGACGTCGAGGGCACGGTCATCGAGACCAACACCGACGACTCGCCGTTCCTCGTCGACTCGGTGGCCGAGGAGCTCGCCGCGCGCGAGCTTCGCGTGACGCGGTTGCTCCACCCGGTGGTCGGCACGGCACGCAGCGAAGACGGTCGTCTCGAGCGGGTCATGTCGGGGCGCGACGCGTCCCATCGGGAGTCGGTCATGCACTTCGAGGTTGACCAGCGGCTCGCCCCCGACCAGTGCCAGATGCTCGCCGACGTCGTCCGGGACATCTTGCGTGACGTGCGGCTCGTGGTGCGCGACTTCGAGCCCATGCAAGACCGTGTCCGTCAGATGATGGAGACGGCCCGCATCGCGGCGGTGCGCTATTCGCCGCAGGAAGTGGGCGAGACCGTCGACTTCCTCGACTGGCTCCTGCAGCTCAACTTCGTGCTGCTGGGCTATCGCGAATACGAGCTGCTCGACGGCGAGGCGGGGCGTGCGATCCACACCGTGCCGGCCAGTGGCCTGGGCATCTTGTCCGACGTGGGGCGGTCGGCGTTCGCGAAACCGACACCGCTCGAGTCGCTCGAGCCCGACGTTCGGCGCCGCATCGAAGAGGGCGACCTGCTCGTCATCTCGAAGACCAGCGGCTATTCCACCGTGCACCGCCGCGCCCGCATGGATTACATCGGCGTGCGCAAGGTCAACGCCGACGGAGAGATCCTCGGCGAGGCGAGGCTCATCGGGTTGTTCACGAGCAAGGCGTACATGGAATCGGCCGCGAAGACGCCGCTGCTGCACCACAAGCTCGAGCAGATCGTTTCGGTCGAAGACCTCATCCCGGGCTCCCACGACTACAAGCAGGCGGTCGAGCTGTTCGAGTCGTTCCCGCGCGACGAGCTCTTCCTCGCGTCGTCGGAGGAGCTGCGCCAACTCGTCGTCGGACTCTTGCAGCTCGAGAAGCACGGCGGCATCCGCGTGCTGGTCCGGAAGGATCTCTACGGCAGGCAAGTCTCGATCGTGGTGGCACTCCCACGAGAGAAGTTCAGCGCCTCGCTCCGCAAACGCCTGCAACAGATGTTCTTGGAGCGTTTCCTCGGATCGTCGGTCGACTACCACCTGTCGCTCGGCGAGACGGCATCGGCCAAGATCTTCTTCACGGTGCACGTCGACGCCGGCGTGCAGATCCCCGAGATCCCGTACGAAGAGCTCGAACACGAGGTCGAGCGACTCGCGCGCACCTGGGACGACGACCTGCTCGACGCCTTGGTCGAACGTGTCGGCACCGAGCGCGGCATGGAGCTCGCCGATCGCTACGCGGCGCGGTTCCCCGACTACTACAAGGTGACCGACACCGACTGGGCGCTCGCGGTCGACGACGTGGTCGCGCTGGAGTCCGTCATGGCCTCGCCCGAGGCTTTCGTGATCGGCATCGGCAACGAAGACAAGGGCGAACGGCTCACGAGGGTCAAGCTCTACAAGACTGGGGGCAAGGTCGACCTGTCGGCGTTCATGCCGCTGCTCGAGTCGCTCGGCTTGCGCGCCGTGGAAGAGATCCCCGTGCAGCTGCAGGGCGACTGGCGCGCCTTCATCCACGACTTCGGGGTGCTCGACGCCCGTGGCGCGGTGCTGAACCTCGAGACCGAAGCGGTGCGTGTCACCGATGCGCTCGCGGCCATGTGGCGAGGCGCGGCCGAGATCGACTCGCTCAACCGGCTCGTGACGTTCGCCAGCCTCGACTGGCACCAGGTGCACGTGTTGCGCGCCTACCGGAAGTACCGCATGCGCGTGTCGACCCGGTTCACCGAGGAGTATCGCAACGACGCCTTGGCCGAGAACCCCCACCTCGCCGCCGCTCTCGTCGAGCTGTTCGAGGCCAAGTTCGACCCTGCGCGCGAGGCGAACGACGACCAGATCGAGGAGGTGCGGGGCCGGATCTTGCACGACCTCCGCGCGGTGGCCTCGCTCGACCAGGACCTCATCGTGCGGTCGCTCCTGGGCACCATCGATGCGACGGTCCGGACGAACGCCTACCTGCCCGACCGCGAGGCGCTGTCGTTCAAGCTCCGGTCGGCGAACGTGCCCGAGATGCCGAAACCCTTCCCAGCCTTCGAGATCTTCGTCTACACGCCTTTCATGGAGGCCATCCACCTGCGCGGCGGCGCGGTCGCGCGTGGAGGTATCCGGTGGTCGGACCGGCGCGAGGACTACCGCACCGAGGTGCTCGGGCTCATGAAGGCCCAGAAGGTGAAGAACGCGGTGATCGTGCCCGACGGATCCAAGGGCGGCTTCGTGCTGAAGCGCCAGCCGGGGACGAACGAAGAGCTGAAGCAGGAGGTCGTGGCGCAGTACGTGACCTTCATGCGCGGCATGCTCGACATCACCGACAACCTCGTGTCGGGGCAGAACCGCCACCCCGAAGGGGTCCGCGTGCACGACGGGCCCGACCCATACCTCGTCGTGGCGGCCGACAAGGGCACGGCGACGTTCTCGGACATCGCCAACGGCGTGAGCGAGAGCTACGGGTTCTGGCTCGGCGATGCGTTCGCCTCGGGGGGATCGGCCGGGTACGACCACAAGGCGCTCGGCATCACGGCGCGCGGCGCGTGGGAGTCGGTGAAACGCCACTTCCGTGAGCTGGGTGTCGACGTGATGCGCGACGCTTTCAGCGCCGTGGGCATCGGCGACATGTCGGGCGACGTGTTCGGTAACGGCATGCTCTACACCGACGCCGTGCGGCTCGTCGCCGCCTTCGACCACCGCCACGTCTTCATCGACCCCGAGCCCAAGGACGCGACTGCCGCCCACTCGGAGCGCCGCCGCTTGTTCGACCTCCCCGGCTCGTCGTGGAACGACTACGACCGCTCGCTCTTGTCCACCGGCGGTGACGTGTTGGACAGGAAAGCGAAGAGCGTGACCCCGTCACCGGAGGCGCGCGCGGCCATCGCGATGCCTGAGGACGCGCCGCAGGAGATGACGCCGAACGAATTGATCCGCTGGATCGTGAGAGCGCCCGTCGATCTGCTCTGGAACGGAGGGATCGGGACCTACGTGAAAGCCTCGACCGAATCCCAGGCCGACGCGGGGGACCGGTCGAACGACGGTGTCCGGGTGAACGGCGCCGACCTCCGTGCGCGCGTCGTGGGCGAGGGTGGCAACCTCGGCTTCACGCAGCGCGGTCGCATCGAATACGCGCGCGTGGGCGGGCGCATCAATACGGACTTCATCGACAACTCGGCCGGTGTCGACACGTCGGACCACGAGGTGAACTGGAAGATCCTGCTGGGGCTCGCCGTCGCTCGCGGTGAGCTGACCCTGGCCGAGCGCAACGACCTCCTCCAAGCGTGCGCGCCCGACGTCGTGCAACACGTCTTGTACGACAACTACCTCCAGGCGCAGATCTTGTCGCAGGAAGAAGAGGTGTCGGTCCAGCGCGTCGAGGCCTACGAGGAGCTGATGCAGCAACTCGAGGCCGACGGCGAAGTGGAGCGCGACGTCGAGTTCCTGCCGACCACCGAGGAGATGCTCGAACGACGTGCGGCGGGCCAGGGCCTGACCAGACCGGAGCTGTCGGTGTTGTTGGCCTACGCGAAACGGTCCGTGTATTCCGCGCTGCTCGACAGCGACCTGCCCGACACGGACTATCTCGCCGTCGACCTCAACCGGTATTTCCCGCCGCTCATCGTCGAGCGGTTCGGCTCGCTGTTGGCCGAGCACCCGCTGCGCCGCGAGATCATCGCGACCATGGCCGCGAACGACGTGGTGAACTCGCAGGGCATCACGTTCGTGTCGCGGCTCGTGAGCGAGACGGGCGCGACTCCCGCCGACGTCGTGAAGGCGTTCCGCATCGCGCGCGACGTGACGGGGGCGCAGGAGCGATGGGCCGACGTCGAGGCTCTCGACGGAAGGATCGATCCGAACGTGCAGAGCGAGCTGATGTCGGGCGTCGACTGGCTCGTCGAGACCACGTCGCGGTGGTACCTCGTGCAGGCGGCCGGCCAGCGCCTGGCCGACGCCGTCGATCAAGCGCGCGACTGGTTCGCCGAGCTGTCGGGGGCGATCGACCAGATCGGGCCCGACGGCTGGCGCGAGGAGCACGAGGTACACGCCCAGCGGCTCGTGGCCGAGGGTGTGCCCGAGTCGGTGGCTCGCCGGCACGCGTTCCAGCCCGAGCTGGTCCACGGGCCCGACATCATCGCGGTGTCGCACGCCATGGATCGCCCGCCGCTGCAGATCGCACGCTGCTTCTTCGTATTGGGCGAGCAGCTCGAGCTCGACTGGCTCGAGACCCAGCTCGAGGGGCTCACGGCCGCCAACCGGTGGCAACGGTGGGCCAAGCAATCCACCGAGGACGATCTGTTCGCGCTCCGCCGCCGCCTGTGCGAGCGCGTGCTCGAAGCCGGTGGTGACGCGCCCATCGATGAGGCGGTCCAGCTGTTCCTCGAGAGCAGGAGCGATGCGGTCGAGCGGCTCCGGCGGTTCATGCGCGGGCTCGCGCTCGAAGGTGTCAGCGACGTCGCGCAGTTCACGGTGGCGCTTCGGCAGCTGCGAACCGTCGCCGGCTGACGCTCAGCCGTAGTAGATCATGGTGACCCAGAAGTACCTGCCGCTGCGCACGACGCCGATGCCGGTGTGCCGGAACCGCGGCTTCAGCAGGTTCTGGTTGTGCCAGTAGCTGCGCGTCCACGCCTTGAACACCCACCAGATCGACGTGCCGTAGCCGACGTTCTCACCCCACACGACCGGGTCGCGCCATGCGAGACGCCTCCCCAGATCCGACGTGTGGAACATGGTGCGTCGCGACGCCATCTCGGTGGAGTGCTTCTGCGCGAGCGTGTTGAGACCGCCCTCCATGCGCAGCCGCACGAGACCGTGTGCGTGGCGGTAGTCGTTCACCCAACCGAGGAGCTTCGATCGCTGACGATCGAGCTTCTCACCCGCCGTCGCGGTCCCTGCGACCGCGCTCACGGTGAGCGCGGCTGCGACGAGGATGATGATGGGTACGCGTTGAACTCGCATAAAGAGGGGGGGAGGCCTTGACCCTAGCCCACCGAACGGGGCGCGGCAAACCGCCAGGTCGTTACCATGGGAGTATCCGCGAGATGCGAGAGGGGATGGCTACCTGGCTCGCGCGACGGCGTCGCACGATCGATCCGATCTCGACACGTGGACGCGCTGCTGCGCTCACCACGGGAGCCGTGTTGTTCATCGGTGGCGCCATCACGGTGTGGGCGTCGTGGGCCGAGCTGACGTGCAACGTCGGTGGCCGCGGTGGCCGCGCGCAGTGCAGGACGACGGTCGGCGTCGGGGGCATGTTCGTGATGTTCGGCCTCGCGGCAGCCATCGGCGGCGCGATCGCGTTGTGGCGTGCGTTCCTCAGACCGCTCGACGACGACGGGAGCGATGGTTGGGTCGCGGGCGAGGTCGTGCTCGTCGTCGTCTCGCTCGCCGCGATGGCGATCGTCGGCATCGACCTGTGGTCCTGCCCGTCCGGCTACGACCTCGCCCGCTCGTTCGCGGTGTGCATCGACCCCGCCGATCCTGGGAGCCGGATCGACCCTTCGTCGCACCTGGTGGACAAGCTCCTCGTGGCGGGGGCGGCGCTGCCGCTCGGGGCCTTCGTGTGGTGGCGGCGCGTGCCGTGGCTCGTCACATCGGTGGTGACGATCGGTGTCAGCGCATGGGCGCTCGTCGTGGTGATCGGGCAGTCGGTGCGTTTCCCCGCGTGATCATCGCATCGGCTTCCACACGGCTGGCTCGTCGGCCTCGGCCGTGATCGTGCCGAACGCTTCGGCGAAGTGCGTCGGCGCCACGACGGTCCCTTCGTGTGCGCGCATATCGGCGAGCAGCGCTCGCCGCGTCGAGGCGGCCAGCGCAGGCTCGACGTCGGTGCCCGACGACCAGTCGGGGTTCGCGAGCTGCGCAGGGTGGTTCCACGTGTCCGCCGAGAGCAGCAGACGGTCGCCGCCGGCGTCGACGAACACGACCTGGTGCCCGGGCGTGTGGCCGGGGGCGTGGCGCAACGCGAGCTGCTCGGACAGGTCGAGGTCGCCCTCGATGACGTCGAGCACACCGGCGTCTTCGAGGGGTCGAACGAGGACCTCCCAGATCACACGGTCTTCATCGTTGTCCGCGGCCCAGGCACGCTGCGCTTCGAGGTCAGCGCGCTGCAGCACGTACCGGGCGTGCGGGAACGCGGGCTCGCCGCCATCGGTCACGCCACCCCCGACGTGGTCGTCGTGCACGTGGCTGATCACGACGGTGTCGACCTCGTCGGCGGTCGCGCCGGCCTCCGCGAGCACGTCGTGCAGCCGTCCCGGCCGCGGGAACCACTGCTGCGCAGGAGCGCTTGCCGGCCCGATGCCCGTGTCGACCAGCAGCGTTCCTCCGGCGTGTCGAACGAGCCACGCACGGACGAAGAGGTGCCACACGTCGCCGGCCCCGTAGATCCCCGGGTACGTCGAGGCCATCTCGAGCAGCCGGCCGGGTGGCGCCGCCGGGAACGCGTCGATGATCGGTGTGTCGAGGTCGGCGTCGCAGTCGAGCAACGCGACGACCTCGACGGGACCCACAGTGATGGTGGCGATCGTCATGCGGCTGACGCTAGCAGGCGTCGTTCGTCGGGTAGGCTGCCGGTATCCGCTCGAAGGAGGGTGTCCCGGTGGCGAAGTCGCGCGTGCTGGCTCGCATCGTCGGCGTCGGGGCGCTCGCCCTCACGTTGACGGGCTGCATCAAGCTCGACATGGACCTTTCGCTGAACAGCGATGACACGGTGGACGGGTCCATCATCTTCGCTGTGAACAGGTCGGCGCTCGACCTGGCCGGCGGCTCGTTCGAGGATCTCCTCCAGGGAGAAACCCCCATCCCCGAGGGCATCGACGCCAAGGTCACGGCGTACGAAGACGATGACTTCGTGGGACAGCGGTTCGAGTTCGACGGAGCGCCGCTCAGCGAGTTCTCGGGGATGGGCGAGCAAGACCTGTCGATCGTCCGCCAGGGGGACACCTTCGTCGTGACGGGCAATCTCGACATGTCCCGGGGCGTCGACGGCACCGCGGGGTTCCCCGGCGCCGAGCAGTTGCTCGAGACCTTCCAGGTGCGTATCGCCGTCACGTTCCCGGGCAAGGTCCTCGAGAGCACCGGCGACATCGACGGCAGGACGACATCGTGGGAGCCCGCCGTCGGTTCGTTGACGACGATCCGGGCGGTGGGCGAAGCCACCGGCTCGGGTTCCTCGACGCAGTGGCTCATCTTCTTGTTGATCGCCATCGTCATCTTGGCCGTGGTGGCCGGGTTGGTGATGGTCGCGCGGCGCAAGACCGCCGTCGTCACCGCCGGCGAGATGCCGGGGACCGACACGGCCATGCCGATGGCCGGCGACGTCGCCACACCGTTCGACGCGCCGCCGGCTGCGCCACCCGTTGCCGCGCCACCGCCGGCTGCGCCACCCGTTGCCGCGCCACCGCCGGCTGCGCCACCCGTTGCCGCGTCACCGCCGGCGACTCCTCCGGTGGCGACGCCCCTCGCGCCCGAGACGCAGCCGACGCCGGCACCGGATGCCGGTGACGATGCGCCCACCGCAGGTGGTGACGGGAACGACGACTGACCCACGTGAGAAGACGGCAGTCTCGACCACGAGGTCGCCGTCGGCGAACCGCGACGGTCGGAGCGGCCGCAGGTCGAAGGGCCTGGCTCACGACGCCGCCCGTGGATCGGCGGCGGTTCGAGGAGGCCTGTCGGGGATCCGTCCGGCGATCGCGACCAAGGCGATGCCCGACACGAGCGCGATGACGAACGACCCGGCGATCCCCGACTTCAGGGACGCCCCGGTCGCCTCCGAGATGGCGACCGACGCACCGCCGAGACCGGCGCCGGTCGCGACACCCAGCATGTCGAGCAGCAGCACCGACGACAGCTCGGATGACTCTTCACCCACCGGTGCCACCCGCATCACGGCGAGCGGCACGGTGGGGAACACCGTGCCCATACCGAAGCCCACGACGCCCCACCCCACGTACGCGACCACGACCGGGACAGATGTGATGAGCACCGACGCGACCGCCGCGCCACCGATGAGCACGACCACCGTCCCCCACCGCACGATGTCCGGGAGCGAGAGCCTGTCGGTCCTGCCCGACTGCCACAGGCTTCCGGCTGCCCAGGTGAAGGCCGCCACGGTGACGACGAGCCCCGCAACGCCGATGGTGAGTCCCCTCACCTCGGTCAGCATCAGCGTCAGGAATCCGTCCATCGCCAGGAACGTGCACGAGACCAAGAAGGCGGCGGCGCCGGCGGCCGGGATGCCCGGTGCAGCCCGGAAGGTGCCGGAGGGCACGATCCGGCGAAGGGCGAGATAGGAGACGACGAGCCCGCCCGTCACGGGGACGAGCGCGAGGGGCTCGACGAACGCGAGGCCCGTGAAGACCGCTCCCGCCCCGGCCATCAACAGCAACGGCCACCGCAGAGCGAACGGCGCGACCCTCGACCCCGGACCTCGCGGGATCACATCGAGCGCAGGCACGATCAAGACCCATGCGAGCGTCACGATGGGCAGGGGTGCGGCGAACGCCCATCGCCACCCAACGGTCTCGGCGAGGAACGCGCCGAGCGCTGGTCCGACCAGGCCCGGCACGATCCACATCGTCGCGAGCAGCGCCATCACGCGGGCTCGCAAGCTGTCGGGGTAGGTCTTGGCGATGGTCCCGATCGACAGGGCGTAGAGACCGCCCCCACCCGCTCCCGCGAGGAACTGGCCGGCGATCACCACCGGCATCGACGGTGCGAGAGCCGACACCGCCAGACCGGCCGTGAAACACGCGAGCGACGGTGCCAAGACGGGGGGCGCGCCGTAGCGATCGGTCGCCCTGCCCGCCACCGGGATCGAGGCGATCGTCGCGAGGCTCGCCGCGGTGAACGTCAGACCGTAGAGGTGGACCATGCCCAGCTCGCGCCGGACCTCGGGCAAGATGGTCGCGACGACGAGTGCCTGCACGGCGACGAGCGCCTCGAGGAGCAACAGGCCCGCGGTGAGTCGCCCGCGCTTCCCGCGGAACACCTCCCGCCACGAGGTCGTCGTGACCGCAGCGGGCGCGTCGCTCATGGTGCACGTGAGTGTATGCAACCGATGCCCGGCGGTCCTTCGCGGGCTGCTTGCCCACGGCTACACTTGGCTCGATGAGCGGCGGCGGGCGAGACGACACAGCCGGGTCACCCCTGGCCGAGAGGCGCGGGATCTTCGGGTGGGTGCTCCTCACCGTGGTCGCCTCCACCATCGTGGTCGTGAGCGTGCCTGATCGCGCGGTCGCAGCCGCCCTCGCAGCGCTTCTGCTCGGCGGTGCGCTGAGCCTCGTCTTCGTTGCAGGCGGGGCCTCGACCCGTGTGCGTCGGCTCGGCCTTGCAGCGTGGGGTCTCATCTCGCTCCTATCCGTTGCGGCGGTCGTCGCCGACAGCGACCGCGCTCCTGTCGTCCCGATCGCGCTGTCGTTCCTCATGGTCATCACCGCCATCGGGGTCATCGCTCGACGTTTGGGACGGTTGCCGGCGATCGATCGCACGACCGTGTTCGTCGCGCTGTCGGTGTACCTGCTGATCGGACAGGCGTTCGCGTACCTCTTGAGTCTCGTCGGCCTCCTGACCGGCTGGTCGGTGTTCGTGGGTCAGCCGGACCCGTCGTTACAGGACACGGTGTACTTCGCCTACGTGACCTTGACGACGGTTGGCTACGGCGATCTGGTGCCGGGGAGCCAGATCACGCGCGCGCTCGCGATCGGCGAGGCCTTGCTGGGGCAGCTCTACCTGGTGTCCGTCGTCGCTCTCGTCATCGGCAACCTGGGCAGGCAGCGACCCTCGGTTGCCGAACGCACGGGAGAGCCGGGGCGGGAGGGGTCCCGGGCGGGACCCTTCCAGTGATGGGGTGGTTGCAGGGCGCAGCTGCTCACCGGTGACCTGGGCGATCACCGTGCCCCGTCGCCCTCGTCGCCCCGATGCTTGGTGGCGACTGGGACGTGTCGCGACGTCGCTATCCTGGTTGCGGGTAACGATGAAGGGAACGCGCGATGAACCCACCGGATCGATGTGGTGGGCATGAACACCCGCCCGTCCAGGCCGGTCTTCCGAAGCGTGCGGTCAGCCGCGGAACCCGGTGAGCCGGTGCGTGCCGTCGCAATACGGCTTGTTGCGGGAACCGCCGCACCCGCAAAGCGCCGCACGCACCACCGTCCGCACCGGCTCGCCATCGGCGTCGCGCAGCTCGGCGACGCCGCGCACGTGCAGCGGTCCGTTGGGCGTCACGCGCACCTCCACCGGGCCGGACCGATCCTCTTCTTGCGAGCCGCCATCGAAACGCGCGAAGCGAAGCGCGCCGGTGGGACAGGTCATGACCACGTCCGCGATGCGGTCCGGGTCGGCGGCCTCGACGTGGATCCACGGCCGGTCGCTCGGGTCGAACACCTCGGGGAGGCCCCGGATGCACGCCGCCTCATGGATGCACAGGCGGGGCTCCCACGCCACCTCGATCGCCTCGGTCCGATACCGGCGCGCCACGCCTTCGGCGTGGCGCGCCTCCCGCGCCTGGGTCATGCTGGTCACCGTACAAGGTGGTGTGAGCCAAGTGAAAGGCCCCGGAACCTTGGGGCGAACGTTGCCCTCAAGGCAACAGTGGCGTTGCGACGTTCGTGTCACGGGCTAGCGTGCCCAGCGCGGGTCGCGCTGCAGGACCCGGCTCTGCGCCCGCTCCGAGGGAGGGAACCATGAAGCGTCGGTGGATCCAGGTGGTGGCGCTGGCGGGGCTCGCCTCGTTCGGTCTCGCGCAGGTGGCGCAGGCTCAAACGGACGCCGCCCCCGAAGGTCCGGTCGTGCTCCGCGTCGGCACGACCGTGGACCTCGATCACGACAACGTGTGGGCGGTGTCGGCGGGCAACGACTGGGTGGTCGCGACGACCCAATACGACATGTTGCTGAAGTTCGACAGCGCCGACCTGTCGGCTGCGCCCAGCCTGGCCGAAGGCTGCGAGCCCGACGCCACGTTCATGGAATGGACGTGCACGCTCCGCGAGGGCTTGCTCTGGAGCGACGGTGAGCCCCTGACCTCCGCCGATGTGGCTTTCTCCTACGAGTTCGTCATCGACCACAAGATCCCGCAGTACAAGAGCTACTTCGCGTTCGACCCCGTGTTCACGACCCCGGACGCCCGCACGCTCGTGTGGACGGCGGACCAGCCGACGTTCGCCCCCGACATGCCGCCGTGGGTCTACATCGTGCCCGAGCACGTGTGGGCGTCCCACGTCGGCGAAGACCTGAAGACCATCAAGGGTGTGTCGTCGACCCCCGGTGTCGGGAGCGGACCTTTCACGTTGAGCGACTGGGACCAGGGCCGGTCGTGGACCATGACGAGGAATCCGAACTACTGGGGGCCCGAGCCGGTCGTCGACGAGATCCAGTACAAGCTGTACACGAACCCCGAGGCGCTCGTGCAGGCCTTGAAGAACGGCGAGGTCGACATCGTCGACGGGGTGAACCCGTCGCTCGGTGACACGCTCGCCGCCGACCCCGCGATCTCGCTGCAGACGACGGTCGCTGATTGGTGGCTGAACCTGGCGTTCAACTTCGGCGGGCAAGGACCCGAAGCCGACCCGCTGCCGGCGCTGCACGACATCAGGGTCCGCAAGGCCATCGCGATGGCCATCGACAAGCAAGAGATCGTGGACAAGGTCTACCTGGGCATCGCGAGCCCGGGCGACACCATCGTGCGCCCGGCGTCGGCCTTCTGGCACCTCGATGTGCCGGCCGACCAAGAGCTGCCGTACGACCCCGCCGGATCGAACGCCTTGCTCGACGACGCGGGCTACCTCGACACCGACGACGACGGCGTGCGGGAAGACCCCGCGACCGGTGAGCCGTTGCAGATCGACATGCCGGCGTCTGAGCCCACCGCGGGCGCCGTCGAGGCGGGCCAGCTCATCGTCGGCTACCTCCGCGAGATCGGCGTCGAGGTGAACCTGCTCCCCGTCTCCGACGCGAAGATGGGCGACTACTGGGGCGCCGGCAGCTTCGACGCGTACATCTGGTACTGGAGCGGCGACCCGGACCCGAACTACCAGCTCTTCGTCTTCTCGTCCGAGCAGTGCGGAGCGTGGAGCGATGGTTGCTGGCAGGACCCGGTGTTCGACGGCTACTACGAGGAGCAACGCGGCATCATGGACCGCGTCGCCCGCCAGGAGGTCGTCTTCGCCGCCCAGCAACGTGTCTACGACGAGGTGCCCGTCGTCGTGCTCGCTTACCCCAGCACCCTGCAGGCCTACAGGAACGATCGCTTCACCGGGTGGGTGCCCCATCCCGGTGACGACGGATACCTGCTGCCCAGCTACAACTACGACTCGCTGGTCGCCATCACCCCGGTCAGCGCGAGCGCGGGCGGCACGGTCGGGGCGGCGAGCGCCGGTCTGCCGGCGTGGGTGTGGGTCGCCGGGGTCGGCGTCATCGGCGCCGTGGTGGCGGTCGTCATGATGCGGGGCAAGCGGCGCCGGGTCGACGAAGAGGGATAAGGCCGGGCACGAGTGGGCGCGCGGCGCTACGTCGTCCGCAAGGCCCTGCACGCCGTCGCCACCTTGTTCTTCGTATTAACCTTCAACTTCTTCTTGTTTCGGGTGATGCCCGGTGACCCCATCGCGCTGCTCGCTCGAAGCGAGCGGCTCTCGCCCGACGACATCGCGCGCCAGCAGGCTGAGTTCGGGCTGGACCGGCCGCTGCTCGACCAATACATCTTCTCCGTCCGGCAGACCCTCACGGGCAGCCTCGGCCTCTCGCTCACCACCGCGAAGCCTGTGACCCAGACGATCGCATCGCGTCTGTGGCCGACCGTGCTGCTCGTGGGTGTCGGCACGGTGCTGTCCGTGGTGGTCGGTGTGTTCGTGGGCACGAAGGGAGGCTGGCGGCGGGGGAGCGCGTTCGATACCAGCACGCTCTATGGGTCCCTCGTGTTGTATTCGATGCCCGAGGGGTGGCTCGGCATGCTCTTGCTCATCGTGTTCGCCGGGACGCTCGGGTGGTTCCCCGCCGGTGGGTTCGAGTCCGGTGGGCTCGTCGGGTTCGACCGGGCCATCGACATCGCGAACCACCTCGTGTTGCCGTGCCTCACCCTCGCGCTCGGCTACGTCGGCTCGTATTCGATCGTGATGCGGTCATCGCTGCTCGAGGTCATGAACGAAGACTTCGTGCAGACCGCCCGTGCCAAGGGCGTGCCCGACCGGCTGGTGCTTCGGCGCCACGCGGGACCGAACGCGTTCCTGCCGACCTTCACGCTCATCTTCTTGAGCTTCGGTTTCGTGTTGGGTGGCGCGATCATCGTCGAGACCGTGTTCTCGTATCCCGGTATCGGGCTGCTCACCTACGAGGCGATCAACAGCCGCGACTACCCGGTCATCCAAGGGGTGTTCTTGGTGTCGAGCGCGGCCGTCATCGTGTTCAACCTGTTCGCGGACCTCGCCTACGGCTACCTCGACCCCCGGGTGCGCGATGCGTGAGGCCCAGGTCACGGGCGCGGCGGCGCTCACGCCCAGGCGCATCGCCTGGACTCGGCGCCGCCGCGCCCTCGCCACGCATTGGGCGACCTACCGTCGCAACCGCCAGGGCATGGTGGGCCTCGTCGTGCTGGCGCTGTTCCTGCTGATCGCCGTCTTGGGGCCCGTGGTGGTGCCGGCGTCGGCGCTCGACCCGTCGGCTGCCGAAGGGGTGCCGCTATCGGCGCCGTCGGTGGGCTACCCGTTGGGTACCGACAACTTCGGCCGCTCCGTTCTGGCCCTGCTCGTGTCTGGGGCGCGCATCTCGTTGCTGGTCGGGTTCGCGGCCACGATCGGCGCCATGCTCATCGGGGCCACGGTCGGCGTCGCCTCGGGGTACTTCGGCGGCACGCGGATCGACACGGTGCTGAACGCGCTCACGAACTGGTTCCTCGTGGTGCCGTGGTTGGTGCTCGCCATCGCGCTGGCCACCATCTTGGGCGCGAGCCTGTTGAACGTGATCGTCGTGATCGCGGTGACCTCGTGGGCGTCCACGGCACGTCTCGTGCGGGCGCAGGCGCTGACCGTGCGCGAGCGGACCTACGTCGAGCGTGCGCGGGCGCTCGGCGCGGGTCACGCGCACGTCATCGTGACGCACGTCCTGCCCAACGTGTTCCCGGTGTTGTTCGCGAACACGGTGTTGACCGTCGCATTGTCGATCTTGTCCGAGACGACCCTGTCGATCTTGGGGCTCGGCGACACCACGGCGGTGTCGTGGGGCCGCATCATCGAGCAGGCGTTCAGCGCGGGCGCGCTCACCGCCGGCTACTGGTGGTGGCTCATCCCACCGGGCCTGGCGATCGTCGCGGTGACCCTGTCGTTCACGATGTGCGGCTACGCGCTCGACGAGGTGCTGAACCCGAAGCTTCGGGAGCGGTGAGGTCGAAGCGAGGTTGGGGCGCTGCCCCGGTACCTCAGCCCGCTAGTTCGCCACGGACGAACGAGCCTCGCGCCACATGCCCCAGAGCGGCGGGCAGCCTCCCGGAAGATCGATCTCTTGGCGGACCTCGAAGCCGAGCCGTTCATAGAAGGGCTGGTTCCGCTGGTTGGCGGACTCGAGGTACGCCGGCACACCATCGGCGTCGCACCGCTCGAGCACGGGTCGCATGAGCTCGGTGCCGAGTCCCCGACCACGGTTGCCGGGCGCGGTGGCCAAGATCAGGAGGTAGTAGTGGTCCGGCTCCTTGGGGTGGCTCGCGTCGACTGCGGCGCTCATCCCCAGCCCAGCCATCCCGCCGAGGGCCTTGGCCGTCGCCGGGAACAAGCGGATCTGCCGTCCCACCGGGACATGGAAGCGGCCGGGTCGGACCCAGAAGGCACCCGCCGAAAGATCGTCGTTCCTGAAG